>Ga0102590_1000634_pt1 | contig 69866 bp, 65 predicted proteins | sample AraplaMF_Col_mMF_FD_76859 | JGI IMG/M metagenome (GOLD analysis project Ga0102590, IMG submission 76859) | Arabidopsis root microbial communities from the University of North Carolina, USA - plate scrape MF_Col_mMF | ecosystem: Host-associated > Plants > Roots > Endosphere | place: USA...
CCAGCCGGGGGAACAGCAGCGCGTGGGGGACGTCCCCGATGGTGAGGACGTCGTCGCCGTCGGCCGCGAGGTGGGCGCTGCCGGCTTGGAGGATGCCGCGCAGCCCGGCGCGGCGCAGGGCGTGCACGGCGAGGCGGCTCAGCCGGTCCCCGTCGCCGGCCGCCATGCTCCCGAAGCCGATGAGGACGGGTAGGGGCCCGGCGCGAAGGAAGTCCTCCAGGTCCGTGGGCAGCCGTTGTGCCGGATCGTGGTGGGGCCACCAGTTGCCCACCACCTCAAGGCCCGGGCGCCAGTCGCGGGGGCGGGGCACCAGCGCGGTGCTGAAGCCGTGCAGGATCGGCCAGTTCGCCTCTTCCCGGCGCCGGCGCATCCGGGACGGGGACAGGGGCGGCAGGTGGAGGCGGCGGCGCAGTGTGGTGACCGCCTGCGCGTAGACGTGGTCGGCCATGCGGCAGGCGAGGTGCGCCGCCATGCGGTTGGCGGGGCGGCCCAGTGAGCGGGTGCCGGTGACGACGGGCGGGAAGTCGCCTGTGGGGGCGGTGGGTTGGAGGTAGACGCCCAGGCTCGGTGTGCCGGTGGCCTCGGCGAGGTGCCAGCCGAGCGGGGCCGTGGTCGTCGACAGCAGGAGCAGGTCCGTGCCGTCGGCGAGTGCGTCGACGAAGCCTTGAGCGAGTTCGGTGACGAATCCGGCAGCGGCCTGCATCAGTTCCCGCTTGCCCCTGACGACGCCGTGCGCGTGTGGGTCGGCGGGAAGAGGGCGCCATGCCAGGCCGGCGTCGCGTGCGAGAGGGGCGAAGCCGTCCGCGGCGGCCAGGGCGACGTCGTGGCCGGCTCGGCGCAGTGCGGCGCCCAGGCCCGTGTAGGGGGCGACGTCGCCGCGTGATCCGGCCGCGGCGATCAGGATCCTCATCCGTCCTCCTCTATGCCGCCAGGTCCGCCCGTGTGGCGGGCCGCGTTGGCGTGGATGGCCTGGCGCAGGTAGGCGGCCAGGCCCGGGCGCTGCTGCGAGGGCGGTACGACCAGGGCGAAGGCGCGCGGGTCGGCGGTGAAGTCGTCCGCGATGCGCTGGTGCATGTCGGGCGGGCAGGAGGTGAACCAGCGTGAGATGTGCAGGCGGTGCTCCTCGGCGAGGTCCATGGCCCGCTCGCCCTCGCCGGGCTCCTGCTCGTCGAAGGCCGCGAGCAGCTCCGCGCGCCAGGCGGCGGCCTCGTTCATGAGGTGCCGCCAGTCCTGCTTGGTGTGGGCGGCCGCGCGCGCCATCGCCTCGCGCTGTCCGTCCGAGTCGGCCCACTTCAGCTCCGCCTCGGTGGCGTAGCTCAGGTCGAAGGTGATCTCGCCGAAGACTTCGAAGCGTTCCTGAGGAGTCAGCGCCACCCCGGTCTGCTGGACCTGTATCGCCCGTTGTGCCACCTCGGCCAGCCGCTGCAGCCGGGCGATTTCCTCACTCAGCTGCCGCTGCCGGGCCCGCAGCTGCTCCAGGGCGTTCGCCTGCGGATCCTTGAAGATCGCGGCGATCTGATCGAGGGAGAAACCGAGTTCGCGGTAGAAGAGGATCTGCTGGAGACGGACCAGGTCCGCTTCGCTGTAGAGCCGGTAGCCGGCGTGGCTGCGGCCGCTGGGCGAGAGCAGCCCCGCCTTGTCGTAGTGGTGCAGCGTCCGTACCGTCACCCCGGCGAACGCCGAGACCTGCCCCACGGAGTAGCTCATCCGCCTCCCCCTTTCGTCCGCAGACAGCCTTCAGCCTGACGTAAGGGGAGGGTCAACTCACGGTCGCCGGGCTCACGGACGCGGAGAGCCCGGTGAACCTGCACCGGCATCTCCAGGGCCTGTCTTCAAAGATCGCCGGATGATGGATCCTCCCGTGACTTCCGCGCTTACCTGCGTAAACACGGCATCGCACACACCATCTCGGAGAAGACGGTCCAGCAGCGGCACACCGGCACAGCCGTGGCCGACGCGCCAGGCGGCCCCAGCTGCTCCCCCCTGTCGTGTTTGACAGCACCGGAGGCCATCCACCATGCTTCCATTAATTCATTAGTACAAGCATGGTGGAGCCGAGGAAGGGCGACGTGATCGACTACCGGATCGACCGTGGCAGCGGTGTTCCGGCCTACGTGCAGATCGTGGAGCAGACCGAACGGGCGCTCCGGATGGGCATCCTGCAGGTCGGGGACAAGCTGCCCACGGCCAAGGAGGTGGTGGCGGCGACCGCCGTCAACCCCAACACCGTGCTGCGGGCCTACCGCGACATGGAGCAGGCCGGTCTGGTCGAACTGCGCCGCGGCCTCGGGACCTTCGTGACACGCTCGCTCGCCCGGCCGGGCGTGGAGGACGACTCCCCGCTGCGTGGGGAAGTCGCCGACTGGGTCGCGCGCGCACGGGCCGCGGGGCTGGAGCGGGCCGATGTCCTGGCCCTGGTCACAGCGGCTCTGGATGCCTACGACAACGAGCACGACGGCACAACCCCGGGTGACCGGGAGCGAAAGAAGGAGGACGCATGACCGGGCCTGACGCGTCGGTCGCGCTGTGCGCCAGGGGACTGGGATTCCACTACCGGCGCCGAGGCGGCCGGGCCCTGCAGGACTGCGAGTTCACGGTGCCCGGCGGTCGTATCACGGCACTCGTCGGACGCAACGGTGCCGGCAAGAGCACTCTGCTGCACCTGGCCGGCGGCCTGCTGCGACCCGGATCCGGGCAGCTGCGTGTGCTGGGTGCCGTGCCCGGCACGTCCGAGGCCCGCGCCCGCGTTGCTCTGCTCACCCAGGACAAGCCTCTCTATCCGCGTTTCACCGTGGCGGACACGTTGTTGATGGGCGAGAAGCTGAACTCCTCGTGGGACCGGACCAGCGCCGAGCGGATCGTCCGCGAGGGCGACATCCCCTTCCACGCCCGCATCGGCGAGCTGTCCCCCGGGCGGCGCACTCGTGTCGCGCTCGCCCTGGCGCTGGGCAAGCGGCCCGAACTCCTGCTTCTCGACGAGCCGTTGGCCGACCTCGATCCCGTGGCACGAGGCGAGATCATGGCGGGGCTGATGGCCGAGGCCGCGGAGCGCGGCATCAACATCGTGCTGTCCTCGCACGTCCTGCCCGAACTCGAGGAGATCTGCGACTGGGTGCTGGTCCTGCAGGACGGCCGCATCAAGCTGAGCGAGGACGTCGAGGCGCTGCGCCAGAGCCATGCCGTACTGGTCGGAGCCGCCGACCAGGCCGGCACGCTGGCCGGGCAGCACACCGTGGTGCAAAGCCGTACCAGCGGCAGGCAGCTGACCTCCCTGATACGGCAGCACGGACCGCTGCGCGGCGACTGGCACGTCGAACGGCCCAGGCTGGAGGACGTGCTGATCGGCTACCTCCAGCCGGGTGAGCCGGGGCACTGCGCGCCCGCCGAGCGGACGGAGGCAGTGGCATGAAGGGTTCCTTCTGGCTCGCATGGCGCCAGCAGCGCGTGTCGGCCGGTATCGGCGCGGCCGCCCTCGTCGTCGCTGTGGCGTTCGCGGCGTACTACCGCTCAGGCATGCTGGACGCCCTGCACAGCGGGCTGTTCGACCACTGCGCCACCGGGCCGCTGTACTGCACGCGGTCCGACACCGGCCTGCCGCTGCTGCTGGACGTCGAGCCGCTGAAGTACCTCGGCGCGCTGAACATCGCCCTGCCTGTCGTCATCGGCGTCTTCTGGGGCGCCCCGCTGCTGGGCCGCGACCGGGAACTGGGCACGCATCGCATGGTCCTCGCTCAGGGCGTGAGCCCCGGTCAGTGGTTCATCTCCCGGTTCGCCCTGGCCGCAGCGATCACCACCATCCTCTCGGGGCTGGCCGCGGGTGTGTTCGCCTGGTGGTGGCGGCCGGCCGCCGACCGGAGCTACGGCCTGTTCTGGTACGACAACGCGGCTCTGAGCGGTTCGGGTCCCCGCGTCGTGGCGGCCGCCTTGTTCGGCCTGGCAGCCGGCACCCTGCTGGGCCTGCTGGCCCGCCGGGTCCTGGCAGCGATGGCTCTGACCCTTCTGGTGACGGGCGTGCTGACGCTCCTGCTGGAGTGGACGCACTGGGCCCGGCTGCTGGTCCCACCACGCACCTACGTCAGTGCCGGCAGCATCCCCAAACCGCCGATGGGCGAGAAGTGGTCGGCCGGCGACTACGGCCTGATCACCGCTACCGGCCGCCACGACGACGTGTTGAACTGCCCCTACCCTTCCGGCACCCAGCTCAAGGAGTGCATGGCGGCGCACGGGTACGTGGCCCGCTTCTACGAGGCCAACCCGGCCGGCGACTACTGGACCTTCCAGTGGATCGACACCGCCGTCCTCGGCGGCCTCGCCGCTCTCCTCACGGTCGCCACCGTGCTGCTGTTGCGCCGCCGCGTCTGACGGCCCGCAATCGCATCGAACCCCATCACTTTCACCCTTTCTTCTCCTTTCCATACCTTTAATCCTTTTAATCCCCTCCCTCTCTTATCGGGATCCCCTTTTTCGCACGGAGGTCGATCCGTCATGCCCGCTGACGCCAAGACACCGAAGAAGCTGCGCAACAACCGCGCCGCCCTCACCCACAAGACCGGTTACGCCCTGCGTCACCCCGGCCGCGTCGTGCCGTACCTGCGCCGGGCCGGCCGGGACGCGTGGCTGCGCCTGAAGCATCCCGACCACGTCGGCTACTACCGGGCCGTGATGGCCTCGGACACCCGCCGCAACCCGGAAGCCGCGGTCGGCAGCCAAACCCACGACCGCTGGCTGGCACTCGGGCAGATGCAGTTCGACTACCTCACCGAACACGGGCTGCGCCCCGACCACCGCATGCTCGACATCGGCTGCGGCAACCTGCGCGGCGGCTGGCGCTTCATCAGCTACCTCGGCACAGGCAACTACTACGGCATCGACATCTCGCCCGACATCCTGATGGCAGCGAAGCAGACCCTGATCGAGCGCCGTCTGCAGGACAAGCTGCCCCATCTGACCATCACCGGCGACCTCACCCTGGACTTCCTGCCCGACGGCCACTTCGATGTCATCCACGCGCACAGCGTCTTCTCCCACTCCCCGCTTCAGGTCATCGACCAGTGCCTGGCGCACGTCGGACGTGTGCTGAGCAACACCGGGTTCTTCGACTTCACCTTCGACCGCACCGAGGGCACCGAACACCAGGTACTGCGCGAGGACTTCTACTACCGCACCGACACCCTCCTGAGCCTGGCGCGGCGGCACGGTCTGCACGCGCAGTTCATGCAGGACTGGGAGGAGCGCCCGCACGGCCAGTCGAAGATACGTGTCAGCCGCTCGTCCCTGCCCACCGCCTGAATCGGCGCTGGTTGCGACATGCCGTCCGACAGGCCTCTTCCTGCACGGCAGAGCGGGCCGGCGCGCCTGGCCGCGATAGACGGGCTCCGCATGGTGGCAGCGGTCATGGTGGCCGCGTACCACTTCCTCGGGACACCCACCCCGCACTTCTGGGGAAGGACCGCGCTGCGGGACTTCGCGCCGCTTGTGCATGAGATCAGCCGCTACGGCTGGCTCGGCGTCGAGTTCTTCTTCGCCATCAGCGGCTTCGTCATCTGCATGAGCTGCTGGGGGCGCACTCCCGCACAGTTCACCGTCTCCCGCATCGCACGGCTCTTCCCGGCCTACTGGTGCGCCGTGCTCCTCGTCGTCGCGCTCGTCCTCATCTCACGGATGGGCCACTGGCCCGCCGCCACCCGCATCGACCCTCGTACGGTCCTGGGAAACCTGACGATGGCTCCGGGACCGCTGGGGCTCGAACTGGTCGACAAAGTCGGCTGGACACTCTGGGTGGAGGCCCGTTTCTACCTCCTGATGGCCGTGCTGCTCGTCTTTCGACTGTCGTATCGACGGGTGCTGGCCTTCTGCGGAGCCTGGCTCCTGGCCGGTGTCATCGCTCTCGAAATCCAGTCGCCGCTGCTCGACGAATTCATCCTGCCCCGATACACCGGCCTCTTCGCCGCCGGGATCATCCTCTACCTCATGCACCGGTTCGGACAGAGCCTCCTGCTGTGGCTGCTGCTGTGTTTCGCCTGGTCCTACGAACTCACCGTGCTCGAATTCCGGGTGGCCGACCATGCCACCGTGCCCCCCGGCGAGAGCCCGCCCTCCTGGGTCGTGTGCGCAGCCGTACTCACGGTCTGCGTCGGGCTGCTGGCACTGGCCGGTGTGGCAGGGCCACTGGTGAAGCTGCGGTGGCGCTGGCTCATCACCGCCGGCGGGCTCACCTATCCCTTCTATCTGGTCCACCAAAGCATCGGCATTCCATTGGCCAAGGGGTTGGTCCGGGCATTTCCGAGGCTGGGGCCGTTGCCTTCGATCGCGGTTTCCGTCGGCTGCATGCTGGGGTTGTCCCTGCTGATGCACCTCACGGTGGAACGTCGGCTCGGACGCCTTCTGAGGCAGCGGCTGACCTGCGACATGCGGCCTCAAAGCCCGCGCGTGAAGCCTGTTTCCACTCCCCTGCGCTAGTCCCACGACCACGCCCGAAGAAGGATCCCGCATGCCCTTCCGTACCCGTACAAGACCGTCCCGAATACTCTTCGCCGCCGCAACAGCGGTGGCCACCGTCCTGGCCGTCGTACTGAGTCTCGCCCTGACGGTCACGACCTACGATCACACCTCGCCCCGCGCAGCCCGGGCAAAGGCATCGGGATCGGTGGCCGCAGACGTCGACTGCCGCACGGTGAAGTGCGTGGCCCTCAGCTTCGACGGCGGCCCCAGCCCGACGACCCCCAGGCTGCTGGACATCCTCCAGCACGACGGTCTGCACGCCACGTTCTTCGTACAGGGCAAGGGCCACATCGCGCGGTACCCCGACATCCTGCGCCGCATCGCGGACGAGGGGCACGAGATCGGCGACCACACCTGGAACCACAGGAGACTGACGGACCTCAGCACGGCCGACGCCCGGCAGGAGCTGACCCGGACGCAGGACGCCATCGAGAGGATCACCGGCACCAGGCCCGTCCTCATGCGTCCCCCGGAGGGCCGAACCAACCGCAAGGTGGCCGGGATCTGCCGGGACCTGGGGCTGGCACAGGTGCTGTGGAGCGTCACGGCCAAGGACTACGAGACGACCGACTCGGCCCTGATCACCACGAGGGTGCTCGACCAGACGCACCGCGACGGCATCATCCTGCTGCACGACCTGCACAAGGGGACGGTGCCCGCGGTACCGGGGATCGTCAAGGCGCTCGAGCAGCGCGGCTACACCATCGTCACCGTCTCGCAGCTGCTCGCCCCTGCCAGACCCCTACCCGGCATGGTCTACCGGCCCTAAGGGAGCACCACGAGGGCGTCCTTGAGCGCGGTGCGTGCGGGCGATCAGGAGGTTGGGGAACGGCTGGCACAGGTGCGGGCTCGCGGGTCACGAGGAGAGGCGGAGGTGTGGTCCGATCCTGCCGGTCGGCCCGTCGCGCCGCCGTGGGCAATCCCCGGTTCCTGCGCGGGGTCCGACCCGAGCCCCGTCGGCCCACGACTTCGCGCCCGGCCGGCGCCCGTAGGACTCCGTGCCGCGTGGCCCTCGTGCGTGGATGCGATCGGCCGGAGCAGGGCTCGCCGTTCATGGCTTCTTGGTGGCCCGGTGCACGAAAGCGGGAGGAAGGTTCGGCCACACCGTCCTCGAGCGTTCCAACCGGGCAAAGCGGTGGGCGAGTTCGGTGGTGAAATGACGGGCGGGCGGAGTCCAGGCCGCGTGCAGATAGGCGAAGGTGGTGAACCGGCCACCGGGCGCGAGGACTTCGGTCACGGCGTCCAGGATGTGCGCGCGCCGCTCACGCGGCATGACCGTCCACGGCAGCCCGGAAACCACCGCGTCGACCGGTTCGCCCACCGTCGCCGCCAGCTCGGCGGCCGAGCCCTGGACCACGGTGAGCCGTGTATCGCGTCGGGTGGCTTCCAGCCGGGCCGCGAGCACCGGGTTGAGCTCGACCGCGACGATTCGCGCGCCGGGCGCGAGCCGAGCGAGGATCGCGTCGGTGAACACCCCGGTCCCCGGGCCGAGTTCGACGACGAGCCGGGCACGCTCCAGACCGATGCCCTCGGTCATCGCAAGCGCCAGCCGTCGTGAACTGGCGGCTACGGCGCCGGTCGTGATCGGTCGTCTCAGGAACTCGGTGGTGATCGACATGGCGGCCATGCTGAAAGTGCCCCGGGTGACCGCACGTCGTATCCCCGGCCCGTGTCCGTACGACCGCGGGAGGACCCCGCGACGCCCCGCAGGACGATGCGGGCCAGCGGGCCCCGGCCGTAGCGTGAGGCGGTGCATCGGCTGATCGAGACCCTGCCCCGCCTGCGACGCAGCCACCCGTGGCTGACGGACATCCTGCTGGTCGTGCTGGTGGCCGTGCCCCCGGTGATCCGCCCGCAGCCGGGCTGGCGGCCTGTCTGGGTACAGGCGGGGATGTATGCCGCCCTGGTGCTGCCTCTGCTGTGGCGCCGCCGCCGGCCGGTGCTCGTCGCGGCCCTGGTGACGGCGGCGTTCTGGGCGCAGTACCTCGGACAGGTGTGGGGTGGGGAACCGGGCCGCGGCACCGTCGCCCTGGCCGCGGTCCTGGCCACACTCACGGTGCGTGGACTGCGCCGGGCCGCCGCGGCGACGGTGCTCTGTGCCGCAGGCTGTGTTGTGCTGTGGATTCCCGCGTGGCAGCGGCAATCCACGGGCCCGGACGGCCGCGGTGCCTGGCTCACCTCGCTCGCGGTGGCGCTCCTGCTGGCCGGGGCGTGGGTGTTCGGCGAGTACGTCCGCGCTCGGCGTGCCTATGTCGCCGAGTTCGAGAGGAGGGCCGAGCTGGCGGAGTCGGAGCGTGTGGCCCTGGCCCGGATCGCCGTCGCCGAGGAGCGGGCGCGTATCGCCCGCGAGATCCACGATGTCCTCGCGCACAGTGTGAGCGTGATGGTGCTGAACGCGGAGGGCGGCAGGGTGATGCGGCAGGTCGATCCCGCCGTCGTCGACCGCACCCTCGGTGTCATCAGTGCGACCGGCCGTGAGGCCCTGGGCGAACTGCGCCGACTGCTGGAGGTGCTGCGTACTCCCCACGCGGACGCCTCAGCCGACGGCCCCGACTCTGCGCCCGGGCGGACCACCGAGTCCCTTGCGGCCGAACTGCGGCGGCTGGTCGGACGCCTCAACACCAGCGGCATGCGCGCCCGGCTGGACTTTCACGGAGAGCGGGGCGGCCTTCCCGCGGATCTGGCCATGCAGGCCTACCGCATCGTGCAGGAGGCGCTCACCAACGTCGTCAAGCACGCGCCGCCGGACGCCACGATCCAGGTACGGGTCGACACCGGCACCGAGGGGCCCGGGCGGCTGGTCCGCGTCCGGGTGGAGAACTCCGCCGGAGCCGGAGGGCAAGCCGGCGCACAGCGCCCCGCCCCGCTGTTCTCCTCCGGTCGCGGACTTGTCGGCATGCGCGAACGCACCGCCCTGTACGGCGGGAGCGTCGACGCCGGGCCCACGCCCGACGGCGGCTACTGGGTCACCGCCACGCTGCGCCCCACCGAGCCCGAACCCGCCACGGCGACCCCATGAGCGGCCGAACCCCGACCCCGGCTCCCGGTGCGTCATCGTCCCGGGTGCTGATCTGCGACGACCAGCAGCTGATCCGGATGGGGCTGCGCATGGTCATCGACAGCCAGCCCGATCTCACCGTGGTGGGCGAGGCCGCCGACGGCGACGCGGCGATCGCGAGCGTGGCCGCCCTGGAGCCGGACCTCGTCCTGATGGACGTACGCATGCCGGGACTGGACGGGCTCGCCGCGACCGAACACCTCTGCGCGCAGCCCGACGGACCCCAAATCCTCGTCGTCACCACCTTCGACCTCGACGAGTACGCCTACGCGGCGCTGCGTGCCGGCGCGAGCGGCTTCCTCGTCAAGGACGCCCCCGCCGAGGAGATCCTGGTGACCGTCCGTGCGGTGCTGCGCGGCGAGGTCATGGTGGCGCCCTCGCTCACCCGGCGCCTGGTCGAACGCTTCGTCCTGCAGGCCCCCGCGTCCGCGGCCGCCCAGCACAACCGCCTGACGGCGCTCACCGAGCGGGAACGAGAAGTCCTGGCCTTGGTCGCCAAAGGACTGGCCAACGGCGAGATCGCCGACCGCCTCTTCGTCGGGGAGACGACCGTCAAGACCCACCTCGGCCGCGTCCTGACCAAACTCGGCCTGAGGGACCGTATCCACGCGGTGATCTTCGCCTACGAAAGCGGGCTGGTACGGGTCGGGGATTGACCGGCGAGAAGCAACCTACCGGGTGGCCCGCATCGTTGCGGCCGGTGCTTGCCGCGTGGTACGCCACCCGCCGACAACGCCCTCGGCCAACCGGCCTCACACATGGACGAGTTGCATAGGCAGAGACAACGGAAGCAAGGAGGTGAAGCTGTCACGCGCCACCTCGTGAGCCCTGGCTGCAGCAGTCGGTGGTCGACGAGCACACCCTCCCACGACCCTCAACCGGATATATGTCTTCGGTCACCGGCCCGTCATCGCACTCACCCTGATCTGGCTGCTGACCCGGCACCCCGTCCTGTACGTGCGGGCGGCTCTTGCGATGCTCATGCCCAAAACGGCCGGCCGCATCGCCTTTGCCGCGTTCCCCGCGGCACCACAGCGCCAATCCCCAGATACTTGCCGGCATCGCAACGCTGCCCAGGGGTGAACGGGACGTGCAGCCTCGCTGCGCGAAGCCGGTTAGCATGGGCGGGCAGTGGGGCCAGGCGGTGCCGCACGCAAACGGGCAGACGCCCTGGCACACGAGGTGACCCGATGACGTCATTGCTGGTCTACGCGATTTACCTCATAGTCGCGGTGTTGTACGTCTTTGCCCTGGTCGACTGCATCAGGACGCCGGTGTCGCGCATTCGCATGATGCCCAAGGCCGGCTGGCTGATCATCATGGTCCTGTTCCCGGTTTTGGGCGCCATCGCCTGGCGCAACCTGGGCAAGCGCTCCGCTTTCGCGGAGGATCGAATGGCTGCCGCCTGAGCTCTCCCTCATCGCTTACGACCAACTGATCGTTTCAGAATGAGTTGAGCTACGGCTCTTTGTACTCGGTGATCTTGGTCAGCAGGTTGTCCGGAGTGCGTGCCGGTCTTGTTCTGACGACGTGTGGGGGCGGGTGGCTCCGCTGCTGCGACCCGGTGTCGTCCGGCGAGACCGTGGGCTGTGGGCTGCCCCGCCTGATCAATTCCCCACAAGGACCGCACAGGGAGCACATGAGGCCGCGGGCGCTGTCATGTGCGTCGGATAATCAGCACGGCCACGTCGTCGAGGTGGTTTTCCGCGACCGCGTCGTCGAGGATGAGGTCGGCGGTCTCCTCGGCGTTCAGCCCGTCATGGACGGCTTGGGCGGCCAGCTTTCCGGCGCGCTCCAGTCCGGCGTCCAGTGTCAGGGTTGGTCCTTCGACCACGCCGTCGGTGACCATGACCAGCGCGGCGCCCTTGTCCAGTGTGAAGGTTTCTTCCGGGTAGTCGGCGTCGGGCAGGACTCCCAGCACCGGGCCGCCCGGCAGCTCACGGATGCTGTGGCTGCCGTCGTCGCGTGCGTACAGCAACGGCACATGGCCGGCGCTGGCACCGGTGACCCGTCCGTCGCCCGGGTCGATATACAGCATGGTGCAGCTGGCGAATCGTGCCGCGCACATCGTGACGAGCAACTCGTTGGCCCGCCTCAACACGGTTGAGGGATCCGGTTCGTGGGCGGCGATCGCGCGCATGGAGGCGCGCACCTGTCCCATGGCCGCGGCGGCGTCCACATCGTGCCCTTGGGCGTCACCGATCTCCAGGGCGACGGCGCCGTCGGGCGTGACGAAGGCGTCGTACCAGTCTCCGCCGATGTCGAGCCCGTCTCGGCTTGGGCGGTAGCGGGCAGCGACCTCCAGTCCTGGCAGGTGCTCGGGCAGCGTGGGGAGCATGGTCTGCTGAAGCGCCGCGGCCAACTCGACTCGTGCCTCTTGCAACCTGACGCGCTTGAGCGCCTGGCCTGCAAGGTCGGCAAGAGTACACATGAGGGCCCGCTCATCCGGAGACGACCGGTGCTCGCTGTCGTATGTCACCAACCAGGCCCCGAGCGGCTGCTCACCCGCCGGGCCGAGGGGGGTGATCGAGATGGCGTAGCCGGTGTCGAGCTGGTCGAAGTACGGCACCATGGCCCCGTGCGGCCAGCAGCGGATGTAGTCCTCCTGGTCGCGAATGAACTGCGGCTTGCCCGTGCGGATCACGTAGGGCAGCGGACTGGGAGCGTCCAGTGGCAGGCCGTGCACGGCGGCCACCGGTAGCGGGATCCCGGCATCGGAGGAGACACGCAGGCGGTCTTTCGTGACGAGCGCCAGCGCGGCGCCGGTACCACCGAACGTCGCGGCGAGCCGGCTCAGGACCACCTGCCGTACTTCCTGCTCCGTGACTGCGGTCATCACAGCGGAGGAGAAGGCGGCGATCTCGTCGGCGCGCTGACGCTCAGCACTCAGCGCCACCAGTGCTCTGCGTCGGCGTGCTTCCCACGTGGTCTCGTCACGGATCACTCCGAGGACCCGCTCAGGACCGCCATACCCGAGAATGATCCGGCGACTCTGGCAGACCAGAAGGTGGCAGCCATCGCGCTCGGTGAGGAACCGCACCCTGATCCACGGGGACCGGGCGGCCGTTGACGTCACGAGCCGCCGCAAAGGCTCCCGGTCCTCGGGGTGGACTCGCCGCACCACCTCGGACAACGGCATGGAAGCCTCCGGGAACAGCGCCGCCAAAGCGGGTGCACCACCGAGCCATTCCAGCTGACGCTCCTGGGGTGAATACATGCACAGGCCGAGATTGGCGGCCTTGGCCGCCAGAAGGAACGGGATCAACAGGCCGCCCCGGTCGTTTGCCGCGTTCAACGAGTGCAACCAGACCAGCGGCTGCCGGCCTGCGGGATCGTTCACCGATCGTGCCTCGACAAGACAGACGACAGATGCTGTGTCCGAGCCGGGGAACTCCAGCACCCGCATCGCGACCGTGTCCGTCGTGGCGGCGTGGGCCACGAGACCCTCGACCGAAGCCAGTTGGCTTGCGGGCAACAGATCACCGAAGCCATGCCCCAGACACTGCTCCACCGACCTGCCCAGCACCCTGGCCATCGCGGCATTGAGGCTGAGGACAGCTCCGTCCAGGGCCACGAGAGCCGACGGGGTGGGCCTTCGAAGGAGCTCGTCCAAGGCATCCATCTGCGGCTCCCTGACATATACGGAAAAAGCCTCTTCCTATGATATTCGGGATGCCTTGGCGACGGGTGTGTCCGGCCGACTGCGTCACGTGACGACGTCAGGGAATCCGCTGGAAACGGTGGGCGGCGGCTCGTGAGGATGAGCACGACCGGCGGTTCACCTGTACCTCCCGGCCCGGCCTCAAGCGGTCCGGTATGGAGATGCGTGCCGGCTGACCACCTTGGGGCCGGGGCGGGGAGTGCAACGTTGACCATGTGTGGTGGCGGGGTGGATCAGGAATCAGGCCAGGGGGGCGACAACAGCCTCGGCGACATACGAGGTGCGTACCGGCGTCGCTTCATCAGCCCGGGTGACCTGCGATCGTTTCGTGGTAGGTCTTCCCGCTGCTCATCCTGAGCAGCCCGGCGATGCGCCGCTTTGTCAGAGCGGTCGCGATCAAGTCGCCGATGCGAGGCGACAACGCCTCGCCGAGCAGCAGCATGTTCGCCATGCGCGGCAGCACTGCACGTCGCTTCCCTCGCCGCACTGCGGCCACCACAACTCGCGCCACTTCGCCCGCCGACAGCGGCGTCATGTGCCGGAACGGGGGCGGCATCTCCGCCTCCCTCGCCTCCCGCAGCAGGTCGGTGGCGGTGAGCGCCGGATAGATCACCGACACTCGGATACCGCTGCCGGCCACCTCCTGGCGGAGACTGTCCGAGAAGGCGGAGACCCCGTGCATCACGATCGCGTACGAGCCGAATCGAGCGAACGCCTTTCGCCCCATCACGGACGACATGTTCACGACCGCCCCTGAACCCTGCCGCCGGAACACCGGAAGCACGCGCTGCGTCACGTTGATCATTCCGAAAAGGCTCGCCTGCATCGTCTGGCGGACGTTGTCTGCGAACGCCGCCGACTCGACACCGCCCACCCTCCCGATCCCGGCGTTGTTCACCAGCACGTCGATCCGTCCGAACCGGCTCACCGCGGCGTCCACCAGGGCCGTCACAGCCTCGGGGGAGGTCACATCCGTCGGGACCGACAGCACGTCCGACCCCAGAGCGCGAACTTCGCTCTCCACCTCGGCAAGCCGCTCCGCCGAGCGGGCCGCAAGAACCAGCAGCGCCCCCTGCCGGGCGAACGCCAACGCAACCGCTCTACCGATTCCCCGCGATGCACCCGTGACCAGTACAACCTTGCTCACGAAGGAGACACTCATGACGTCCTCTCTCTCGTTGTACATACAACATAAGGAGCTGGAGCAGGCCTCCGACCACCCCTCCCTGAGCGCTATGCGCCTGGCGGATACCCCAGGCCGCCCGCAATCTCCTGGACCGCCGCCGCACCCGCTCCCAGCAGCCGAGCAGCCTGCTGCTGGGCCTGACGCCACTGCGGCATCACGGATTCGATCTTGGCTCGGCCGGCGCCGGTAAGGGCGACTTCACGCATGCCCTTCGCGTCGGACACCGAGGCCTCGATCCAGCCCTGGTTCAGCAGCAGATGCAGATTCCGGCTGACCGTGGACCTCTCCAACTGGAGCACCTCGCCAAGCCTGGACGGCGGACACGGGCCCACCTTGCCCAGAGCGGCCAGCAGGTTGACCTGGGCAATAGTCACCCCATGGCCCTCAAGGGCGCCATCGTAAAGGCTGGTGACCGCCCGGCCTATCAGCCGGATACGCACGGCCAGGCAGTCCTGCACGATTTCGTCGACGGAAGCACTCACCCCTCCAATGTTGTATCTACACCAATCTCAGGTCAAGCGCTCCGCCCGCCGAGCACCAAGGTGCCACCGGAACCGATCCCCCGGCCACCAGGTCTGCTGTGAAAGCGGCCTTGGAGTCACGTCCATGAAACGGCGTGGCGGCCATGGCCGTTGCTCACGTCATGACTCAAGGACCAGCACCTCGCCCCCTGTCCGACGAAGCCCTCTCCAGGCTGCTCGGCAAGGAGCAGTTCGGCACACTCGCCACCGTCAAGCGCAGTGGCCACCCCCACCTGACCACCATGCTGTACAGCTGGGATCCCGAAGCCCGCATGGTGCGGTTGTCGACGACGGCCGACCGGGTCAAGGTCGGGCATCTGCGGCGTAACCCGCGTGCGGCGCTTCATGTGCAAGGTGGCGACGTGTGGTCGTTCGCTGTCGCCGAAGGCGAGGCCGAGGTCTCCGAGAGCACGACCGTTCCCGGCGACGCCGTCGGGCGGGAACTCCTTGAGATGATCCCGCAAGCAGCGAAGCCGAAGGATGAAGGTGCGTTCCTGGAGCAGCTGGTTGCCGAGCGCCGGGTCGTCATCCGGTTGAAGGTAGACCACCTGTACGGCACGGCGCTCGACATCGACGGCTAGGACATATCGGGTCCGTGCTGGTCACAGCCACTCGTTCAGGACTGCGACCAGCACGCTCGCCTCGCAGCGGACTGCGAGCTTGCCGTACCTCGCGGCTACGGCCCGGTGGCGCTTGAGCCGCCCCGGCGGCGTGCTGGTGGGCCCGACAGAGGTGGAGTCGACGTTCACATCCCAGATGATCAGGCGGTTCGCGTCCGCCTGAGCCTGAAGTTGAGTGACGATCCTGACCCAGGTGCCATCGCGCTGCCAGCGCCAGGTCGTCAACCCGATCCCACGGGCCGTACCGCGCGGGCACATTGCGCCAGGGGCACAGTCCGGGTCCGCCACCTTATGCCGTCTATCAGCTGCCGCCGTGTCCACACCGGCGGACGGCCCGGCTGATGCCCTTCGGCAGCAACGGCTCCAGCCGGGTCCACTGGCTGTTCGCCAGATCACCACGCCGCACAGACGTGATCATCTACGCCCAAGATCCATTTTCGCAGCAGGCCCTGAGCGCATCCGGAATCCGCTCGCCCCACCCGAACGTATTGCGGGTGACGGCGGGGGCGCCGGCATGAATGCTCACGGAGCCGGTTCCCGTTGCGCGGTGGTTGCCGCGCCCGAGGCACCAGGCGATACCGCCGGCTGCTCGGGCGCCGGCGACCCGCCGGTCGACGGGCGTCCGCCGGGGCCGCGGGCGTCCCTGCGCGCCACGCGGACGACGGCGCCTGCGCTGCCCCCGGACACCGCCCGCCCGTCAGGTGAGGAAGGCGGAATTGCCACCGTGCCGGGAAGTCGTACGCGGCGGAGCCTGGGGGAACCGTGGGACTTCTTCATCGTGCTGGACTCCCTTGCTTTCAAGTGGCGGCCTACGAGGCTGGATCCGGCAGAGCTCACCGCCCAGGGGTCCCGTCGGCAGGTGTGCGCCGCGCCACCGCCGGACGGTGACACGGAAACGGAACGAACGGGGGTCACAGCGCGTGACGGTGGGTCTCGGCGTGCGGGGTCGTTCATCGCCCACCCCTACCCCAAACGGAGAATCACCTCCACTTTATCGGAGGGTTCCTTCCGTTTCAAGGCGGCAGTCGAGCGGCGCCGGCGGTTCACCGTGCTCCACCAGGGCAATCGTCGCCTGCCGTGAGCACGCCGCCATCGCCCGAAGAGGACAGCGGGTCACGCGGGCGGGAGCACTCCGGGCCCCGCGCCTGGCACGAACGGAGTATCCGCGTCAGGCCGGCCGGGCCGGTGGCGTGCGCCCCGACCGGCAACGGGGTTGCATGCCGCTGCCGCGGAGGCGCTCACACCCAATGGCGTCGGGCCGCCGCAACGCCGGCGCCGAAACGGTTCGTCGTCCCGAGTTCCGCGTAGAGGTCCTGGATCCGTCGGCGCAGCGTCCGCGTCGAAATCCCGAACTGGCGGGCGATGGCGTCGTCCTTGACCCCGGCGGCGAAGAGGGCGAGCAGGTTGCGCTCCTCGTCGGTAGGCATCCGGGCGCTGCCGCCTTCGACGGGTGGGCCTGGTGGCGGCGAGGGCTCGAGGCCGGGACCGCTCAAGGACGCCGCCGTGGCCCAGTAGCGCTCGAAGAGCTCCGTCAGGGCGTCCAGCAAGGGGGGCGCCTCGGTGTAGAGGCACTCGGTGCCCTCGCCGTCCAGGCTCAGCGAGACCATCGCCGCGAACCGGTCCGCCATCGCCAGCTTGATCGGCAGCGCGGGCACGACTTTGGCCTCTTCGCCGCGCGAGACGAGACTGCCCAACTCCTCCCAGCCGCCTTCGGCATCGAAGCTGGCCGCCGCGTAGACGACCCGCACCCGTACCCCGCGCCGGACCGCCGCCTCGTCGAGCGGCCCGTTGGGAGCCAGCAGGAACGGCGGCCGGTCCAGAGCACAGATCTCGTGCCGGGCGCACTGCTTCAGGCGGTAGTAGCAGTCTCCGACCGCCTCCGGCCCGCTGATCGTCCTCGTGGCGGGTTCGGCCGCATGGGAGCGCCTGACTTCGTCGAATATCGCGCCCAACGGCTCCGCCGCGTCGCGTACGGCGGCCAGTTGACGCTCGTGCGACTCCACGAGTGCCCGCACGGCATGGCGGGGATCGACGGTGAGGAACTCACCCGAGGATCGGCGGCTGAGCAGTCCGGAGTGGTGAAGCCGCTCCAGCATCGACAGCGCCTGCTCGGGCCGCAGCCCGAACGAGGCGACCACGTCGTCGACGGTCCCGCCTCCGTGGGTCAGCAGCCGGCGGTAGACGGCCTCCGCCTGTGCGTCGAGCCCCACTGCCTCCCAGGGAGGGTCGGCTTCCGTCATCGCTGTCCGCCTCTGGCCTGTGCGCGTGTGATGCGGACAGAAAAATACAAGCCGAGGTGACGCGCAGAGCAACGGACCGGGGCCTTACGGCGTCTGGAGCGTCGGCGGAGCCCGTAGCATGCGACCGCGCGCGGCTTTCGGCAGCGGGTGGACAGTCCAGCGGCGTCTCCCCCAACTGCGCATGATGTATGGCGCATTGCAGGGATTTGAGCCGTGTCAACCTGGTGACATGGCACTCATGTGCCAAAGCACTGTCTTCACAGTGATGCGAACGGATGGCTGACTACGAACAACTCCGGCACATCTAGTTCGTGAGGTTCCCCTTGCCCCTGCCTCCTTCCCGCAGACACGGGTTGACCGCCGCCGTCGCCGCCCTGGTGGTGCTGACGGCCTTGAGTCCTGCGGCGTCGGCCGACACCGCGGCGGCGTTCCCTTCCCCCGCCGCGGCGGCCGGCGGCCCCGCGATCGTCCGCACCGTCACGCTGATCACGGGTGACAAGGTCACTGTCACCGCCAACGGCCGTGCACAGTCGGTCACATCGGTGACCGACCCGCGTGGCAGGACCGGTGGCGCGCATGTGATGACGGTCGGGCCGGACACCTATGTGTATCCCGACGCCGCGTTGCCCTACATCGCGTCAGGAACGCTGGACGAGCAACTGTTCAACGTCTCGGGGCTGCTGAAAGACGGTTACGACGATGCCCGCAGCGACCGGCTGCCGCTGATCGTGACGTACACCGACGCCGCTGCCCGCTCCCGCGCCGCCAAGACGCCGGACGGAGCGCGCAAGACCCTGACTCTCTCCAGCATCCAGGGCGCGGCGATATCCGCCGACCACGCCAAGGCGGCCGGTTTCTGGTCGTCCCTGACCGGCAGCACGCCGGCCCCCGCGGCCGGGGCCCGGAGCGACGCGGCTTCCGCGCCGTCGCAGGGGCGGCTGGCCGGCGGCATCGCCAAGGTGTGGCTGGACGGCAAGGTCACCGCGACCCTCGCCGACACCACTGCGCAGATCGGGGCGCCCGCGGTGTGGGCCGGCGGGGACACCGGTCAAGGCGTGGACGTCGCCGTCCTGGACACCGGCATCGACGCCGCGCACCCGGACTTCGCCGGCCGGATCGCGGCCGCGGAGAGCTTTGTGCCGGGCCAGGACGTCACCGACCGGCACGGTCACGGCACTCACGTCGCCTCCACCGTCGCCGGAACCGGCGCGGCCTCCGGCGGCAGAGAGAAGGGCGTCGCCCCCGGCGCCTCGCTGCACATCGGCAAGGTCCTGGACAACAGCGGCAGCGGCCAGGACTCCTGGATCCTGGCCGGCATGGAATGGGCCGCCCGCACCCAGCATGCCAAGGTCGTCAGCATGAGCCTGGGCGGCGGCCCCACCGACGGCACCGACCCCCTCAGTCAGGCCGTCGACCACCTCAGCAAGGAAACCGGCGCCCTCTTCGTCATCGCCGCCGGCAACTCCGGACCGGAGGCCTACACCGTCAGCGCGCCCGGAGCGGCCGACGCCGCGCTCACCGTGGGCGCGGTCCACGGCCCGGGCAAGGGCGTGGACCAGCTGGCGGAGTTCTCCAGCCGCGGCCCGCGGGTGGGCGACAACGCCATCAAGCCGGATCTGACCGCCCCCGGCGTGGACGTGCTCGCGGCCCGCTCCCAGTACGCGCCCGAAGGCGAGGGCGCCTACCAGACGATGAGCGGCACCTCCATGGCGACGCCTCACGTCGCCGGCGCTGCCGCCCTGCTGGCCGCGGCACACCCCGACTGGACCGGGCAGCAACTCAAGGACGCCCTGGTCAGCACCACTTCGAGCACCCAGCGGTTCAGCCCCTTCCAGGCCGGCAGCGGCCGGGTCGACATCGCCGCCGCCGTGAAGTCCACGCTCTTCGCGTCGGGAAGCGCGTTCGCGCAGACCCGCTACCCGTACACGCCCGGCCAGACGGTCCGCAAGGACGTCACCTACACCAACACCGCCGCCGCGCCGGTGACCCTGGATCTCTTGCTGGGCCAGGACCAGCTGCCCGAGGGTCTGTTCACCCTCACCGACTCGCGCCTGACCGTGCCCGCGCACGGCACCGCAACCGTCGGCGTGATCAGCCACCTCGACGCGGCGGCAGACAATGCCGCCTACTCCAGCCGGCTCACCGCGGCAGGCAGCGACGGCACGGTCCTGGCCCGTACGTCGGTCGGCCTCAACAAGGAGGGGCAACGGGTCACACTGTCGGTCACGGCGAAGGACCGGCGCGGCGCCGCCCTGCCCGGCACCCTCGTGCTGAAGGACGTCGAGCGCAACACCCTGCCCAAGGTGTACGAGATCGACGCTTCGGGCCGCACGGACCTGCGCCTGCCGCCGAGCACCTACGCGGCCTGGATGTACGCCGACGTCCCCGGCATCGACGGCACGCACACGCTGGGCTCCGCCGTGTTCTCGGCACCGCAGGTCGACCTCGATGCCGATCGCACCGTCCGCTTCGACGCCGCCGACCTGCGCCAGGCGGCCGCCTTCACCCCGCAGCCGAGTGCCAACCAGTTCATGAGGGTGGACCAGTACCGCGCCAACGGCGGCCTGTACCCGTTCATGGACAGCTACATGCCCGATTACTGGCTGTACGACAGCCTCTGGGTCACGCCGACGCCGAAGGTGACCGAGGGCTCGTACCACTTCGCGACGCGCTGGCGGCAGATCGAGCCGCCCCTGACGTTCTCCTCCGGATCCCGGACCTATGAGGACGTCACCATCCAGAGCTTGTCCCCCAAGCTGCCGCAGGGCACGGGAACCTACCGAGCCGTCTGGGCCGCCGACGGCTCGGCCGCCGACTTCCGCACGGTGAAGGTGCGCGGCCAGGTAGCCGTCGTGCGCCGCAGCGACACCGTCTCCGCCCCTGACCAGGCGGCCGCAGCGGCGAAGGCCGGCGCCAGGCAGCTGCTCATCCTGAACGACGGCTACGGCAAGCTGGATCCCTGGGCGCAACTGCCCGACGCCGCACCGCTGCCGGTGGCCTCGCTCGGCACCGACGACAGTGCGCGGCTGCTGGAGCGGATCCGCAAGCCCGGCACGGCGACGCTGCGCGTGGTCTCGCACCCCTACCCGCGCTACCTGTACGACCTGGTCCGCCAGAGCGAAGGCGCCATTGCCCGGGATCCGTCCTACCGTCCCCGCAGCGGCGACCTTGCCCGGATCGAGGAGTCCTTCCGCAACACCGAGCAGGGCGAGGCCGTGCAGTACCGCGACGACGTCTCCGTGGTCTCCGGCAACGCCATGCTCAGCAACTCCACGCCCATCCGGGCCCAGGGCACGCTGACGTCTTGGGTGACGGCGGGCGCGGGCCTTCGCTGGGCCTCCGCCGCGGCCATGCGGGACCTCGGTCTGCGGGGCGCGGCCCGCGCCTACACGGCGCGCAGTACGACCCGCGAGGAATGGTTCTCTCCCGTCCACCACCCCCGCCTGCTCAACGACGGGATCACCTGGCAGGCGCCCTACCGGGTCGGCGACATCATCAGCACATCCGTAGTGCCGGCCTGGGGCGACGCGGGCGGGCACGCGGGCGTTGTCTGGGCCGACGGAAACACCTCGAAGATCTCGCTGTACCAGGGCGATCAGTTGCTCGGAGAGGACGTCAACGAGGGGATCGTCACCGTCGAGGGCCTCTCACCGGGCCCGCTGCCCTACCGCATCGTGGTCGAGGGCGATCGGAACCTGCCGGAGCGTCCGTACTCGACCCGCACGCGCACCGAGTGGGGCTTCACCTCCGGCACTGCGGACTACACCGCCCTCACGACCCTGCCGCTGGTCCAACTCGACTACGCGGTGCCCACCGACCCGTCCGGCACGGCCCACCGCCGAACCGGGCTGACGGTCACCCCCTCGCACCTGAATGGGGCGGCGGGCACGGGAGGCATTCGCGCGGTGACGCTGGACGTCTCCTACGACGACGGCGCAACGTGGCACCGGACGGCACTGCGGCAATCCGGCGGCAGCTGGACGGCGCAGCTCGCCGCGCCCTTGCGGGCCCGCTTCGCCAGCCTGCGCACCACAGCGCGGGACACCAAGGGCAACAGCGTGAGCCAGATGCTGATCCGCGCCTTCGGCCTGAAGTAGAAGCAGGGCGCAGACGCAAGGGCCCCTGTCCACGGTACGGACCGCGGACAGGGGCCCGGCCCTGTTCCGGGGGCGGGGCAAAGCCGGTACCGGGTGGGGCGAGTGCCGCCCTGCACCTCGCCGGGGAACCCGGGGCCGGCCGGCCCCGTCTGCCGCGCGAACTCCGCGACGGCCTCGAGAACCTCACGCACGGGGCACCGGCCGCCCGTCGGCCGTCGCGAGCCGAGTGCGAAGTGGGCGTCCTTGTCAGGAAGATGACAGCAGGCCGTGGACGTACCCAGACGGCCGCACAGCAGGCCGTCGGGAACCGAACGCTCGGATGCACCGAAGCGATGCGGCTCCGCCCTTGACAGCACGCCGGACGGTCGGCCGGGACCGTGTTTCACTTTCCCGCATGTCAACGACTCTCGGCGGTCCCCGGCCTGACGCGGCTTCCTACATGATGCGAGCTGCGGCCAGCGCCGCCGGCCGCAGCTACAAGCAGGAGTTGATGGAACTGCTGGATGTCCAGCTGGGCCAGACCGTGCTCGACGTGGGCTGCGGCCCGGGCACAGACCTTCCCACGCTGGCAGAGTGTGTCGGCGTGAGCGGCACGGTGATCGGTGTCGACCGCAACCCGGTCATGCTGGCCGAGGCCCGCCGGCGCACCAGCGACCTGGCAGCAGTGCAGATCCGCGAAGCGGATGTCCACGCCCTGCCCGTCGAGCCCGGCACGGTGGACCGGGCCAAGGTCGACCGGGTCCTCATGCATGTCACCGATCCGGTCGCAGTGCTGGAACAGGTTCACCTGGCCACCCGGCCGGGGGCACGGATCGGCTTGGCCGAGCCGGACTGGGACACCTTGGTGGTCGATGCCGAGGATCTCGACACCAGCCGCGCGTTCACGCGGTACACCGCCTCGAAAGTGGTCCGTCACGCCACCATCGGCCGCAGCCTCGCCCGATACGCGCAGCGAGCCGGTTTCGCCATCGAGACGGTGCGGGCCACGACACCGGTCTTCCTCGACTTCCAGGACGCGGATCACACGCTGGGGCTCGGCCGGAACGTGCAAAAGGCCATCCAAGACGGTTGCATCGACGAAGTGCGCGGCCGTCGGTGGTTCACCTCTCTCTGCGAGAAACCCTTCTTCGCTTCCTTCACCCTCGCCACCGTGATCTGCTCCCGCTGACGAAGAGCCGGCTCGCGCGGCGACCACTACGCAGATCCGGGCTGCCGATCCGGAGACCGGTGGTCCCATGTCAAGCGGGTTCATAGTCCTGTGCGGGGAGGTGCCCGCTCGGCTGTTTCCTGATCCAGGAACCGTGCGACGTGTCAGGACGACCGGTGCGACGACAAGGGGCCAGTCGTCGCGTCCGCCTGAGTTCAGGGGGTGCCACGCGCTGTGTTCGGTGACGGCCACCAGGCCGCGTCGGAGATCGAGGTCGCCGGTGAGCCGGTCAGCCGGGTGACGACGTCGGTGACCAGGGAGATCTCGCCCTTCTCGATCGCTTGGTACCACGAGATCCAGGTCTCGATCTGTTCCCCGCTCATGCCCTGCCGCCATCGCCGCGCGAAGGCTTCCTCGAGGGTCTCTGGTTCGAAGCGGTAGGGCCTTCCGGTGGCCGCGGCGATCCGGGTGACCGCTTCGTGGAGGGTCAGGGCCTCGGGCCCGGTGATCTCCAGGATCGCGCCGTCGTGCTCCGAACGGGGACCGTCGTCGAGGGCGACCGCGGTGATCACGTCCGCGATGTCCTCGTGGGTGGCGAAGGCGGCCCGACCGGTGGTCGCGGGGCCGCTGACGACGAATTCCTCGTCGGCGAGCGCGGCCGGTGTCGCTGTGTAGAAGCCCGCCCGGAGCACCGTGTGGCGGATGCCGGCTCCGGCCAGGAACCGTTCGGTCAGCCACTGGTCGCGGGCGTTGAGGTAGGTGGCGGTGGGCGAGGCGCCGACGAGGGACACATACAGGACCCGGTCCACGCCGGCCGCGATAGCGGCCTCCACCGCCGTGGCGTGTTCCTCCAGTCGGCGTCCCGTGCGGTGTCCGGAGACCAGGACGAGCGTCGACGCGCCCTCCAGCGCCCGGCGCATCGCGGAGGCGTCGCCGTAGGCGGCGGGACCGCGTCGCCGGGCGCCCGGCAGGTCGGGCATGCGATCGGGGCTGCGTCCGACGAGGAGTTGGGGGACGCCACGGTCGGCGAGCCGCGCCGCGATCCGGCTGCCCAGTGCCCCGGTCACTCCGGTGACCGCCACCGTTCCGTGATGCTTGTCAGACATGAATTTCCTTTGATCTGGGGCCGCTGTCGACCACGGCGCCCGTGATTCCTGTCAAATCTGGCGGAAATGTCGATGCGCTCGATTTCCTCCTCCATTGCGCGATCGCCCGGCAGTTCACCCGCATGCGGGGTCTACGGGTCCGTCACCGGCCGACTCCCGGGCCGGTGCGTCAGTCGTGAGCGGCGCACCGAGCCACGGCGGTGGTGTCGCCCCGGAAAAGTCAGCCGGCCAGGCCCGGATCGTTGGGGTGCGGCTGCAGGGCAGTGATCACCGCGGTGACCCAAGGCCACAGCGGCAGACTTCCGAGGACTTTCTCACGCAGCTCTGTCTCGTTGTCGGCGCGCCATATGGCGATGATGCGAGGGTCTCCGGCCGTGCGCCACAGCCGGGACAGGTGACCTCCGGCGGCGAGCTCTTTGGCTCGCACGGCTTCGGCGGCGCGGCGACGGTCGACTTCTGCCTGGTCGGTTCCGTCAGGCACGTTGACGGTCACCTCCACCAAAAACTCCATCATCGGCTCTTCCTCTTCTGCTTCTTCGGGGATTTCTTCGGGAGGGATGCAAGATTTCGCGACCGTCTGCTGGAGGCTCTCGGCGAACACCTGGCTCGCACCTGGCCGGTGACAGGGGTGTTGCTTCCGAGCGGTCACTGCCCGTGCCGGCCGTCGCGACACCGTGGACGTCTCGCATGAGGGAGGCTTGACGGCTCGATGGGCCGAAGCGGTGGTTACCGAGTCGGTCGACGGCCCTGTGATCAACCCGCCTCGACGGGCGACAACACCGCACGCCGTCTGGGGATCAGTACCGCGCCCCGCAACCTGCCGCTCAGGCGTGGCGCGACTTCGAGGCCCGGTCGGGCAAGGCGACTCCGTACCGGCCACTCGCGATCATCGAACGTGTTCGGGCGGGTTCGCCTGGGGGGTGGTGGTTGCGGTGCGGTAGAACTCGGCTGCCGTGAACGTGGCAGGGACTCCTAGTTCGGCAGAGACCGCCGTGATGGCGTTGCTGCCGATGGCGAGATCGACGTGGCCATCGGTGGTGAAAGTGGGCGCGATGAACGCCTCGTAATGGGCCCGGACTTCTTGCGTGGTGTGTCGGCCGAGAAACGTGTGCAGGTGTCGCACTGTGGTGTGGGGATCGTCGTGGATCACCTGCAGAGCGCGCCGGTGGGCTCGCACCACGGCCTGGACTGCGGGATCGTCCGGCTTGGTGTAGGTGGGGTCGACGGCCACGCCCACGGTGGGGATTTGGAAGTGGTCGCCGACAAAGGCCAGTACCCGCCAACCGTGCTCGGCAGCCACTGCCGCCGGTGCCATGGTGTCGCCGATCACAGCGGCGTCGATGCTGCCGTCCTGCAATCCGCGCAGGTCCATACCGTAGTCGCCGGGCCAGCGGACGATGGTTTGAACGTCCCGGTCCGGATCGAGGCCGGCCTGGCGCAGCACAATCCGGGTGAAGCAGCCAGGCCCCGTGTGCGCGGGATGTACCGCCAGTCGCCGACCGTGCAGGTCTGCCAGCGAGGTCAGGCCGGGGCGGGCGAGGAACCAGAACAGCGGACGGTAGGTGTTCACATTGAGTGCGACCCAGGGGATGTCGTCCCTCAGTCGGGACAGCACTGTCCGGCCGAGCCCGATGACTGCACCGCGGCGCAGTCGCTCTGCGTCCCAGGTGCAGCCGTCGCGCAGTGCGACGTGGACGCCCTCTTCGGCGTAGAAGTCCTCCTGATCGGCAATGTAGGTGACCAGTTCCTCGTGCGGGCCCCGCCCGACGTAGGCGAGATCGATCATGTGCATGAATGTTTTCCTTTGAGGTGAAGGCGCGTTGGACGGGTCCTGCCATTCCTCACGCGGCAAGGACACACGCAGCAACCGCACCGGGCCGAGACTTACCCTGGCCGGTTGCCCCGGTTACGGGCTCACCTCGTGCTCGTCGTCGCGGGCCGCTGGAACGACCGCTCGGGGCGCTTTGTCGGCAACGCCTCTGTGCACAGGACGGATCGCCCCGTAGAGAACCGTGTCGACGGTCGTTCGCAGCAGATCGGCCGCTGTCCAGTGGAGCTCGCGCGGCAACCGTGAAGTGACCAGCCGCTCCAATGCCCCTCGGGTGATCTCACTCAGCAGCTCGGGCGGTGCCGACAGCAGCTCTCGCTGGTGTGCCTCCCGGAACAGCTCGTCGAGCCGTCGGTAGACCACCGTGTCCATGCGCTGCTCCACGTAGTGGCGCAGCATCGCATCGCCTCGTCCCGTCGCGAGTTGAGCTGCGCCAATCCGTTCGAGTTCACTGCCTGCCGCAATCAGGAACTGCTCGACCCGCACGCCGAACGGCTGTACCTCTGCCTCCTCGACCGCCCGCAGCCTGCTCTCCACCGCCGCGAACTTCCGATCCAGCACCTCGGCCAGCAGGCTGCGCTTGTTCGGAAAGTGGCGGTAGATGGTCTTCTTGCTCATCCCGAGCTCGCGCGCGAGGTCGTCCATGCTCACCCCCGCGAAACCCGAAGCGAAGAACAGCCGCCCAGCCGCTTCCGCGATCACGTCGGCACGCCGCCGATCCCGATCGGAAACTTGTAAACCTTGTTCCGTTTCCATAGTTTCCAGATTGGGCTTCTGTCCTCGCACTGTCAAGACACACGGACACGGGCTGGTAGCCCGTCACGAAACGCGTGTTCTGTCCGCGATCTCACGAAAGTGTTCGCTTGACCTGCTGGTTTCCTGTGGGTCCAACGGTGCAGGCGGTTGTGAACGCGCTCTGACGACCCATGTCGAGCCGCGTTCACAGACCTTTCTGGGGCAAGCTTCCGAAAATGGTCAACTTCTTCGCACCGGCAACCAATTGGCCTCCCGGTAGCCGCCGGACCACTGCGCTGCCGTCACAGCTGCCCTTGCCCGCGTTCTGGACCTTCCTGCGCCGGCCATACCGCCGGAGCGGACCGGGCCCGGGATCGGCATCGCGTGCGTACGCGGCGACCACGCGCGCCTACCTGCCTCAAGACTCCGGCACGTACGCCGACACCTGGCCGATGGAACAGGCGTGCACGAACCCGTCGGACGAGGGACCTGGGTCTGTCAACGCGGCTTGATGACCGACGTCAAGCCGCGTCCGTAGTCCTTGATCGCGGCTCGACCGACTGCAACTGGCAAGCTGTTGTCTGCCGCGGAACTCCGAATTGCTGACGGGCCGGCGGAAGACCAGCTGGCACCTGGGGCGGCCGGGGGAGGCAACTTCAGCGGACCCAGGGTCCGGGAAGGTCCTTGCGCACGATCTCTATCCCGTGGTTGCCGGCGCCGGGATCCCCGCCTTCGACCCCACGGTCTTCGACACGGCCGAGCGCACCGCCTCTCCCAACGGCGTCACCCTGAGCCGCCTGACCCGATGCTGACCTCCCACGATCGCGGTCCATCGGCCACCTGCCCGGCGGGCCGGCGCATGGCCACCGGACCCTCTCTCACGGATCATGGCGGGATGCCGCAACCGCTGTGTGGCGACCTTCCCCGCCCCGCGGGGCTTGCCCCGCGGGGACACGCCCTTCGGGTGCCGGCCGGTGCCGCCCAGACGCACGCCCCGCCCGCGCCACGACCGGCTCTCCGCCCCAGCAATCACAGTGCCCGACGCCCTCGCTGTGGAAGCGCCACACAGAGGCGGCGTAAATTTCCGGTATCAGCTAGTAAATAGGAATCTTTGGCTGTATCGGTTGCCGGTCGCCGACAAGCGCTTCGCCGGTCGCCGTAGTAGCCCCGCGTGGATGCCACTGCCCCGCCCGTTTTCCGGTCGTCTCGCCATACGGCAGGCGGCCCGAGGAGGACGTCATGCACCGCACCCCGCTGGCCCCTCACCGGGCCGGGACCGCCGCCCCGCCCGACCGTGCCGCCTTCATCACCCTGCTGATCGCCGTGGTGGTGGTCGCGGGCGCGCGGCTGGTCCTGGCGGCCGGGGGCATGCAGGTCATGGGGATGGCCGAGTACTCCACGCTGATCCCGATCGTGGGCGCCGCTCTGCTGCCGCTGCGGCTGACCCTGATCCTGGGCCTGACGAACCTGGTCGTCGGGATCGTCGCCTACGGCATCCTGCTGCCGTCCATGTCCCACGCCAGCCGGATCACCGTCATCACCGCGCTGGGCGCCTCGATCCTGGTCAGTTTGGCTGTCTGCCGCACCCGCATCGCCATGGAGGGGCGCCTGAAAGGCCTGATGGTCGCCCGGGAGCGGCTCACGCTGCTCAGCGAGGCCAGCACCCGGGTCGGCGGCACCCTGGACGTGGCCCGCACCGCGGAGGAACTCGCCGAGGTCGCCGTGCGCCGCTTCGCCGACCATGCCGCGGTCGACCTCTTCGATCCCGTCCTCAAGGGCGAGGAGCCCACCCCGGGGCCGCACGCGGGCCCGGTCACCCTGCGCCGCGCCGCCCGGCGGTCAGTGCCGGCCGCGCTCGCCGCCGCCGAACCGCCCGGCCACAGCGTCGTCACCTACTGCCAGGGCTCGATGTCCGCCCTCAGCCTGCTGCGAGGCGTCCCCGTGCACGGACCGTTCACCAGCACCACCGACGGCGAGGACTACTGGCCCGCCGATCCGGACGGCACCGACCCGCAGGCGCCGCACTCCGCGCTGGCGGTCCCGCTGCGCGCCCGCGGCGTGACCCTCGGTGCGGCCCTGTTCACCCGCTCCCGGCACCGGGACCCCTTCGACGCCGCCGACGTGCTGCTCGCGCAGGAGATCGCGGCGCGCGCCGCGGTGTGCGTGGACAACGCCCGCCGCTACACCCACGAGCGCGCCACCTCGGTGGCGCTGCAGCGCAGCCTGCTGCCCCAGGTAATCCCGCCGCAGCCGGCCGTGCAGGCGGTCGCCCGCTACCTGCCCGCCGACATCGGGGTGGGCGTGGGGGGCGACTGGTACGACGTGATCCCGCTGTCCGGGGCGCGGGTCGCCCTGGTCGTGGGCGACGTGGTCGGGCACGGCATCCGCGCCTCGGCGGCAATGGGGCGGCTGCGCGCCGCGGTGCGCACCCTCGCCGACATCGACCTGCCGCCCGACGAGCTGCTCACCCACCTCGACGACATCGTCATCCGGTTGCAGAGCGAGACCTGTCCCACCCCGACGGGCGGGGCCGAGGACGCGGCCGAAGCGGATGTCGGCGAGTTCGTCGCGACCTGCCTGTACATGGTCTACGACCCGATCTCGCGGCGGTGCACCGCCGCGAGGGCCGGCCACCCCCCGCCCGCCGTGGTGCACCCCGGCACGTGCGCCCGCTTCCTCGACGTCCCGGCCGGCCCCCCGCTGGGCGTGGGCGGCCTGCCCTTCGAGATCGCCGAGATGCACCTGCCCGAGGGCAGCCTGCTCGCCCTGTACACCGACGGCCTCGTCGAAGCTCCCCGCTACTGTCTGGACGAGCGCCTCGAGCGCCTGCTCGAAGCCCTGTCCGAGCCGAAGCCCACCTTGCAGGACACCTGCGACCACGTGCTGGACAGGCTGGTCGTCGACCGCACCCGCGACGACATCGCCCTCGTCATCGCCCGCACCCAGGCCCTGGACGACCGGCACACCGTCGCCTGGGAGCTGCTGGACGACCTCGCCGAGGTCGCCCGCGCCCGCGACCTGGCCTCGCTCCAGCTGGCCCACTGGGGACTGCCGGGGGCGGCATTCCTCGCGGAACTCGTGGTCAGCGAACTGGTCACCAACGCCATCCGCTACGGCGGCAGCCCCGTGCAGCTGCGCCTGATCCGGCACGACACCCTGATCTGCGAGGTGTCCGACGGCGCCCACACCGCCCCTCACCTGCGCCGGGCCCGCACCTTCGACGAGGGCGGACGCGGACTGTTCATCGTCGCGCAGCTCGCCGAACGCTGGGGCACCCGCCAGCAGTCCGACGGAAAGACCATCTGGGCCGAACTCGCCCTCCCGCCCGCCACCGTGCCCACCCCCGCACCCGCACTCGCCACCCTGTGAGCCAGGCCGAGCACCCCCACCCGCCTGCAGGGGGTGCGGGCGGGCGCGGGGTGTGCCGCCACCCCCTGCAGGGCGGAATGACCCGCCTATTTATATAGGACGCCTATACCACACTGTGGGTCATATCACCCCGCTATGCCCTATCTGTTGTTTCGTGTCGCGTATTTAACTGTCGGCGAATGCGTGGGGGGAAGCCGGGCGCATTCGGTGCGGCGCACTGCCGCCACGCCCGCCCGACCGAGACGAAAGCCGTGCCCACGTGCCCCAGCTCTCCTTCAGGAAAACCCGCGGCCTGCACCGGGCCGACCGACCGACGTCCTGGACCTCCAGGCTGCCGCGCCTGTCCCTGCTCGCCTTCGTCGTCACCGGCTCGGCGGCCGCCTACGTCATCAGCGGCACCCTCCACCTGTACGGCATGGCCGCCATCGGGCTGCTCTCCGTGAAGCTGCTGCTGTCCCTGACCTACCGGCCCTACCAGGCCGCACGCACCGCCGACGTCCAGGGCGCCGCCCCGGACCGGCTCGACCTGGTCGCGATCATCCCCACCTACAACGAGGACCCCCACACCCTGCGGCGCAGCCTGCGCAGCATCCTGGCGCAGTCCCGCCCGGTGTCCCTGGTGCACGTGGTCGACGACGCGAGCGGCGACCTGTCCGCGGTGCGGGCCGCCGAGGAGATGGCCGAGCAGTTCGCCCGGGCCGGGATCGGCCTGCGCATCCACCGCCAGAGGGAGAACAAGGGCAAGCGCGAAGCCCTCGCGGTCGGCTTCAGGGCCAGTCCCGGCGCCGACGCCTACCTGTGCGTGGACAGCGACACCGTGCTGGACCCCCAGGCGGTCGCGGAACTGATCAAGCCGCTGTCCAACCGGCGCGTCAAGGCCGTCACCGGTCTCGTCCTCGCCCTCAACCAGCGCAAGAACCTGCTGACCCGGCTGATAGACCTGCGCTACGGCAACGCCTTCCTCTTCGAGCGCGCCGCCTACTCACGGCTCGGCTCGGTGCTGTGCTGCTGCGGCTCCCTGGTCGTCTACCGCGCGGACGTCGTCCACGCCAACCTGGACGACTTCCTCACCCAGAAGTTCCTGGGCCGCCCGGCCGTCTTCGGCGACGACCGCCGCCTGACCAACTACTCCCTGATGCGCGGGCAGGTCCTCTTCCAGTCCACCGCCGTCGCCTACACCGCCGTCCCCGAACGCCTCGGGCACTTCCTGCGCCAGCAGGTGCGGTGGAACAAGTCCTTCTTCCGCGAGTCCCAGTGGGCGCTGCGCAACCTGCCGCGCCTGCGCCCCGGCTGGTACCTGACGTTCCTGGAGGTCGCGACCTGGCTGGTGTTCACCGGCGCCGCGCTGACCTCACTGGCCGTCAAACCCGCCACCGACCCCGGCAACATCCCCGCCCACCTGGCCGGCTACCTCGTCTTCACCGCCGTCATGGGATACGCGCGCAGCGTGCGCTACCTCGACGTGCCCCGGCCCGGCGTCACCTTCGTCGGCCGGCTCGGGATCTACTCCCTGGCCCCCCTGTACGGGCTGCTGCACCTGGTGCTGCTGCTGCCGATCCGCATCTACGCCATGCTCACCATGACCCGCGGCAAGTGGGGCACCCGTCAGAGCGGTGTGGAAGTCACCGACGACGCCGCCGCCACCGCCGGCCTCTACCGGGCCCTGCAGGACGCCTCCGCCCCGCAACCCGCCCCGGTACTCTCCTCCTTCCCGCACCAGACGGCCCTGGACACCCGCACATCCGCCCCCTACGTCAGCGACTCCCCAGCCACCACGGTCGGCGGCTGACCCCCTCACCCGCCCCGCCGCCCCGCCTGTCGGTGAGCGGGGCGGGGCGTGAGACCCTGACCCGCGTGACCCGGATCCTGACCCGTAGTGACCTGCTCAGCCTGCTCGACCCCCTGGCCTGCATCCAGGCGCTGCGGGAGGGGTTCACCGCCGCCACCCAGAACACCGTCCCGGGCCGGCGCGTCCGCACCGACCTGCCCTTCCCCGGCACGGCGACGGCTCTGCTGCCCGGGCTGCTCCCGGGCATCAACGCCTACACCGTCAAGGTGAATGCGAAATTCCCTAACGCCTCGCCCGCGCTGCGCGGAGTGATCTGCCTGCACAGCGGCGCCGACGGCGAACTGCTCGCCCTGATCGACTCCGCCACCATCACCGCCTGGCGTACCGGCCTCGCCGCGGCGCTGGCCACCCATGCGATCGCCCGGCCCGCCGGGGACACACCCCACACCGTCGGCGTCATCGGAGCCGGCGCCCAGGCCGAACTCACCCTGCGCGGGCTGCGCGCCCTGCGCGCCTGGGACCGCCTCGTCGTCCACGACACCGACCCGCAGCGCGCCGCCGCCTTCGCCCACCGGCACGGCGCCACCGTGCTCCCCTCCCCCCGGCAGGTAGCGGCCGAGGCCTCCACCGTGGTGCTGGCGACCTGGACCCGCACCCCCCTGCTGCACACGGACGACCTCAAGTCCGGACAGCACCTGACCTCGCTCGGTTCCGACGAGCCCGGAAAGCAGGAACTCGCCCCCGGCGTGCTCACCTCCGCCCGCCTGATCGTCGACGACGTCGCACTCGTCGCCGCCCACGGCGCCCTCGCAGGCGCCGGCCTGCCCGCCTCCACCGCCGCCGCGTCCCTGAGCGAGATCCTGCGCGGCCAGGCCCCCGCACGCACCCACGACCAGGAGATCACCGCCTACACCCCCGTCGGACTGCCCTGGCAGGACCTCGCCGTGGCCTGGCTGGCCTACCAGCAGGCCGAAACCGACAAGACCGGCACCACCCTGGACCTGCTGTCCTGACCAGGCGCTGCCAGATCGGCCAGCCCTTGTACCGATCTGTGTACCGTGGCGGCATGCCGGCACTGAACGTCGAGTTCTCCCCCGAAGAGATGGACCGGCTACGCCGGAGAGCAGCCCTCGCAGGCAAGAGCCTCACAGCGCACGCGCATGACGTGCTCATGGAGGAGGCTGAGCGCATCGCCTTCGTCGAGGGCGCCATCGCCGAGGCCGTACGCGTCCTGCCCGGCGTGACGGAGCGCTTCCCCGAAGGCCTGCGGTAAGCCGGCCCTCCGCGTCGAAGCACGCCCTTGCCGACCGACGCGCTTTCGAACGTGGTCGCGGCACCCGTAGTGACCGCCGAATGGGACTACTGGGCGGCGCACGCACCGGTGGATGCGCCGCACCGGCAGGTACTGCGCGACTCGGTCCACCCGCTCCGCGACGCCAGCCTGCTCGAGGTGATCGACGTGCCCGCGGCGACCGCCCCGGGCACGCGCGTCGAAGTGGCGCCCGGCGTGCGGCTGTTCGCCACCCCCGGGCACACCCCGGAACAGGCCGCCGCCGTCGAACTCACCGACACCGACCGGTGCGCCGTCATCACCGGCGAATCCACCACCCCGTCCAGATCACCCACCCCGACATCACCAGCAGCGTGGACGCCGACGCCGCCCAGGCCGTACGCAGCCGCCGCGCCCTGCCGGCCGCCCCTGTGCGACACCGACGCCCTCGCCCCTGCGCACCCACTTGCCCGCCGCCGACCGCCGGCACCGTCGCATCCAAGGCCTGCCCCTACGATCTCGTGCCCGCCCCCGGCCACACCCCCAACCACCCGACCCACCAGGACACATCACCTGACCCCGTCGGGCAAGTGGGCGGGGCCCGCCCGGCGTTGAGGCCCACCACCGGGCAGGAAGGCGCACTCCTTCGGCGTGCACCGACCGCGCGGCAGGGGCGGGCCGGACCGGGCGGGCCGGACCGGGCGGGCCGGCGCCGGCGGCCGGGCAGCGACGGCGCCCACCAGGTGCGGGTGCCGTCACCCCACGACGGGCGTAGTGTCCGAATGTGAGTGACGTGCGGTGTGCCTGGTGCGGTGTATCGCTGCCCGGGGTGGCACGGCCCGGGCGCCGCTACTGCGGGCCGGCGCACCGGCAGGCGGCCTGGCGGGCGCGACGCCGGTGGCAGAGCGGTGCGCAGGCCCGGGAGGCGATGGCCGCGGCGGGTGCGGATCTGCTGCTGCAGGTGCGGCTCGCGGCGCAGCAGGCGGGCCAGGACGATCCGGCGGGCTGCTGCAGTGCGGCGGTGGCCCGGGTTCCGGAGCTGTCGGAGCAGTTGGTGCGGCTGGCCGTGGCGGCGGACCGGCGGGCCGGGGCGAGCTGGGCCCAGATCGGAGCGCACCTGGGCCTCAGTGCCGAGGCGGCCCGGGGACGTTTCGCGCGACGGGCCCGCCCCTCGCCCTGGGTGCGGCAAGGGGGTGAGCGCGGTGCGCCGGCATGAGCAGGGGCGTGTGACGGCGCCGGGGCGGCTGGCCGGGCTGTTCCGCCGCCTGGTCAAGGACACCGACACGGCGGTCGGCATGCTGTATGTGCTGTCGCCACAGGACCAACTCATGCATCTGGCGCTCCTGTCCGGGCTCCCCCGCAGGCTTGCCGCTCCATGGGTGCGGATGGAGGTGAGCGATGCAGTGCCGGTGGCCGAAGCCATACGCGAGCGGCGCCTCATCTGGCTGAGCAGCCCCAAGGAGATGGCCCGGCGCTACCCGCGGATCGGTCTCATCGCCCCCTACGAGGTCCTGGTGGCGGCCGCGCCACTGGAGTGGAACGACACGGTGCACGGCGGGGTCTGCCTGCTGTGGCCGGCATGGCACCCCCCGCAGCTGAGCGACCGCGAGACACAGGCGCTGGAGGTGTTTTGCCGGCGGGCGGGACACCTGCTGGGACAGGCCGCCGGGCGCGGCCGTCCGCTGCTGCCCCAACCTGAGCCCCTGGTGCTGTCCGCGCAGCGTCCCCGCCAGCCGGACCGGGCCGAGGCACTGGCCGCCTACGACTTCGCCGAACGGCTGCCCGTGGGCTGCTGCTCCCTGGACCTGGACGGAAAGGTCACGTTCCTCAACACCACCGCGGCCGAACTCCTCGGTGTCGGCGCCGCCGATCTGCTGGGCTCGCGCCCCTGGGAGCGGCTGCTGTGGCTGGGGGATCCCGCCCTGGAGGACCAGTACCGGGCGGCGGTGATGAGCAAGCAGTCCACCGCCTTCACCGTGCTCAAACCCCCGGACCAGTGGCTGTCGTTCCAGCTGTGCCCCGCGGCCGACGGCATCAGCGTCAACATCACCCCGCTCCCGCGCGAACAGGCCGCCGCCGAGGCCGAACCCTGCCGCACCGCCCCGGCAAGCGCGCTCGGGGCGTCGGCGCTGTATCACCTCATGTATCTGGCGGCGACGTTGACCCAGGCGGTGAGCGTCCAGGACGTGGTCGACCAGGTCGCCGACCAGCTCGTCCCCGCTTTCGAAGCCCAAGGGCTCGTCCTGATGGCAGCCGGGGACGGACGGCTGTGCATCCTCGGCTCACGCGGCTACGACGCCGCGTTCCTGGAACGCTTCGAGGGCGATCCCCTGGCCTCCGCCACCCCGCCCGCACAGGCCATCCGCACCCAGACGCCCGCCTTCTTCACCAGCTTCACCGACTTCCAGCACGCCTACCCCGAAGCGCCCCGCTACAAGGACCGCGACGCCTGGGCGTTTTTGCCGCTGATCACCTCCGGTCGCGCCGTCGGTCTTCTCGTCCTGTCCTACGACCGGCCCCGCCCCTTCCCCGTCGCGGAGCGCACCGTGCTCGCCTCCCTGGCCGGACTGATCGCCCAGGCCCTGGACCGGGCCCGCCTCTACGACGCCCAGCACCACCTCGCCCGCACCCTGCAGACCGGCCTGCTCCCGCAGGAACTCCCCGACATCCCCGGCCTCAAGGTCGCCGCCCGCTACCTGCCCGCCGGGCACGGCATGGACATCGGCGGCGACTTCTACGAACTCATCCGCTGCACCCCCACCACCGCGGCCGCCGTCATCGGCGACGTCCAGGGCCACAACGTGCAGGCCGCCGCCCTCATGGGCCAGGTCCGCACCGCCGTCCACGCCCACGCCGCCACCGGCATCTCCCCCAGCGACGTCCTGGCCCGCACCAACCGCCTGCTGACCGACCTCAACCCCGGGCTGTTCACCAGCTGCCTCTACGCCCACATCGACCTGGACCGCCGCCAGGCCCAACTGGCCACCGCCGGACACCCCCCACCCCTGATCCGGCACCCCGACGGCCGCACCGAAACCCTCCCCATGACCCCCGGCCTCCTGCTCGGCATCACCCCGGACACCGACTACCCCACCACCACCGTCCCCCTTCCCCCCGGCACCCTCCTCGTCCTCTACACCGACGGCCTGGTCGAAAACCCCGGCACCGACATCGACACCACCACCACCGACCTCGCACACCGCCTCACCCGAGCCGGCCACCACGACATCGACACACTCGCCGACACACTCCTCGAACACGCCACCCACACCGTCCCCTGCACCGACGACATCGCCCTGCTACTCATCCACACCTAGGACTCGTCCGGCCGATCATGTGACTACTCGCCGAGTCCTAGAACAAGGGCTTGGGTCAGGTCCCTCTTACCTGACGTTCTGTCAGAATGGCGTCTTGGGCGATCCCAGGCCCGCGGCCCCGCTTGCGCCCGGAGCGTGAGGAAGGCGAAGGAACGAAGTGGACCTCAATCAGTACGAGGACAACATGGCGCGTGCGGCTATGGAGGCCCGCGACTGGTTCTTCAACCAGTACTCCACCGCCTGGACCGCCGTGGCTGCGGACCCGTCCGCCAGTCCCCGGTCCGTTCTGAACTACTGGGTTCCTCCGCTCAGCGTCTGTGTGGACGACCCCGACCCGACTCGCGCCATGCACGGCTGGTGCGCCGACCCGGACTCGGTACTGGGCTACCTTGCAGCGCAGCAGGAGCCGTTGAGGGCTGCCGGATACACCCACACCGATGTTCCCGACAGCCGAGTGACCGCCTACAGCTCGCACTCCGCCGGGATCGACGTGATCTGGTCGCGCCGTACCGCCGACAACACGGAGATCGAGCGCCTCGGAGTCCACTTCGAGGTCCGGCGTGACGACTCCGGTGCCTGGCGCATCATCGCGATCGCCGCCCACCCCACCGACGCCAACCGCATCGCGGACACCTTTGTCACCGTGACCCCCTGATCCGCGATGCGCGGCGCGCCCGACACCAACGGCAGGCCCACGCTCCTAGCTAAGAGGTGGCGCGGAAAAGGGGCGCGTCATGGTCGGCGGTTCGGGCGTTCGTCCATCCGGTGCGTCATCCATGCCCGCCGGATCAGGCAGCGCACGGTGATGATCGTGTCGGCGAGGTCGAACAATGCGTTGACGACGGGGGCGCGCCGCTCGTAGCAGCGGGCGAGCCGGTGGAAGGCGTTCTGCCACGCATGGGTGCGTTCGACGTGCCAGCGCTGACTGGCCTGGATGGGCGCCTTCTCGCCTTTGTGCGCGATGCGGCCGTGCAGACCGCATCCGTATGCGTCGGCGGTGGCAGCCAAGTGGATGGTCCGGGCGGTATTCCGGCCGCTCGGGCAGCAGGACCACGAATGGGTCCCAGAGCGGCTCGGTCAGCCATGCCGGAAGCGCAGGCACAGGCCTCGTGATCACAGAGCGTCAGCAACTCCATGCTCAACGGGACCTGTGCCCGCTCGGCTACCTACCCTCCCAACCGCGCCTATCCGCCCGGCCGAACAGCGTTGTCAAACTTATGGCTGCTTGCGCCATCCACTGCCCTGTCCGCCGTTTCCGGCGCTTCAGCCGGTCGTGTTCCCCGATAGGTCCGGCGAACCGGGGTGGCCGACCTGGCTACTCGAGACCGCGCGTGCCGGCAATGGCTGAGGAACTCTTCCCACGGAGCCTCTGCGCACGGATGGCGAGAGCTTGGGCACTCAGATGCTGTTGGCGATGCGCTCGTGGTTCCGTTCGCCCTCGCGGGTCTGGATACCAGCGGCGAGCAGCTTGTGGGCGAGCTCGGTGACCTCATCGCCGAACGCCGCGAACAGGCCCTCGTTCTCAACGGCGTATGCCGCACGCGGAATCGGCTGCGCGACTGCGTCGACCGCAGCCTTCGTGATGGAGATCACCTCCGGCCGGAGGCCGGCGATCCGTCGGGCGAGGGTGTCGACGAAGGGATCGAGTTCTGCGGCGGGCAGGGCACGGTTGATCAGGCCGTACCGTTCCGCGAGCTCCGCGCCCACGAGTTCGGCGCCGAGGATGAGCTCCAGCGCGCGGGCCCTTCCTGCCAGGCGCGTCATGTTCACCGTGCCGCCGCCTCCGGGGAGGATCCCCATCAAGGACTCCGGCTGCCCCTGCCCCGACTTGCCGATCGCCGCGAATCGCATGTCCAGGTACATGAAGAACTCGTTGCCCGCGCCGCGCGCGAAGCCCGCGAGCTTGCCGATGGTGACCTGCGGCAGCGAGCGGACCTCCTCGCTCATCGCCTGCAGGATGTTCAGGCCTTCCGGGACGGTCGCGCCCGGCGCGGCCGCGATCGCAGCGCGAGTGGCTGCAGGCAGCGCGTCGGGGTCGGTGAGGTAGGCCATGTCACCGTGCGCAACGAAGAACTCCGGGTCAGCGCTCTCGAAGACAATGACGCGGACGTCGGCGTCGTCCCGCACACGCGCGACGAATGCCCGCAGTGACGGCAGGAGGACCGCGTCCATCAAATTGAGCGGCGGGTGATCGATTGTCACCGTCGCGACCCCGTCCGAGACGTCGATCGTCAGGGCGGGAAGGTCTTCGTAGCTCATGAGGTGGCTCCATATCGCGGTAAGGGATGGCCGGTGACCGGGCCGCCGGCTGGGGACAGCGTCGCGAATCTCAGCATCGCGACTGACACTGAGTATCAGATTAGGAACCTGTATCCGAAGAAGCAAACGAGTGTGTCGGAGTACACTCGTCCCCATGAGCGCAGCGCCAGTCGGTACCCGTGAGATCAGCCGCCACGCGGTGCGAGCAGAGCTGGCCCGCGTCGCGTTCAACCGGTTCTGCCTCACCGGCTTCAACCAGGTCACCTTCACCGACCTCTCCGAAGCCGCCGGAGTGTCGCGGAGCACCTTCCTGCGCTACTTCGGCACCAAGGAAGACGTGGTCCTGTTCGTCTTCGACCCTGTCGGTGACGTCATCACTGACGCGCTCGATGCCGAGCGGGCCAACCAGGACGACTGGAGCAGGCTGCGCAACGCCCTGGAGTCAGCCGTGAGGTTCCTCGTGAGCGACGTCCAGGAACTCGTGACGATCCTCGGCCTGATCGAGCAGACCCCAGCCCTGTGCGCACGCCTCCGCGAGAAGCAGGCTGAATGGCGACCAGAGATCGTCGCCCGACTGCAGAAGACAACCTCCACGACCGACGGGTCATCGATCATCGCCAACGTACGCGTAGCGGCGGCGCTCGAAATCTTGTGGATCGTCCTCGGGCAATGGAGTGCGAGCGACGGCCAGGAGGACCTCGGCAAACTGCTGGACGCTGCGTTCGCCGCCCTCTCGTCGACCCCGGCACGCCAGCAGACGGACGCTTCGCTGTAAGGGCCGAGGCGGCGGCTTCCTCGGCGGTGCCGAAGCAGCCCAAAGGAGTGATCACCCCGGCGACGATGACCGCGCCATCGAAGTCCAACCCCGGCCGCGAGTACATGAGTGAGGCGTCGATCCGGCCGAAGCGAACGATGTCCACGCCCAGCCGTGCGGGCCCGTCGAGACCCCCACAGCACCATGACCGCCACCAATCCCAACGCCCGGTGGCTCTTTCCCGGCCGCAGGGCTGGACAGCCCATGACCCCGCACACGCTCGAACTCAGGCTTCGCCACCTGGGCTTCCCTATCCAGCGAGGACGCACGGCGGCCATCCGCCACCTCGTTCTCCAGGCCCCCGCACCCGTGATTGCCCGCATGCTTGGCTACCACGACGACACCACCGCCCAACTCGCCGCCGAGGCAGGAGGAACCTGGCGACACTACGCACCCGGCGACCACACCCGCTGATCAACAGCCCACCAGAGCCGGTTGACCTTACCGCTGGCGGCAGGGTTGAACGATGACCGCATGGACAGCAGCACCGCACCTCAGATCAGCAGGATCGTCGCCGTCACCGGGGCCGGCACCGGGATCGGCCGGGCCACAGCCCGCGCCTTCGCCGCCGAGGGCGCCCACGTCCTCGCCATCGGCCGGCGGGCCGAACCACTCGACGAGACCGCCGCCGGGCACGACCGAATCACCCCGCTGGCTGCCGACGTCACCGCCGACGGCGCGCCCGACCTGATCGTCCGGACCGCGCTGGAGAGGCACGGCCGGTTGGACGTGCTGGTCAACAATGCCGGCATCGTGCACAGCGGTGCCCTCGGTACGCTCACGCCAGAGATGATCAAGCCGCAGATTGCCACCAACCTGGTCGCACCCATCCTGCTGGCCCAGGCCGCGCTGCCGTCCCTGGAGGCGTCCGGCGGAGTGATCGTCAACGTAAGTACGTCCGTGGGGCAGCGGGCCTGGCCGGGCAGCTCTGTCTACGCGGCGACCAAGACCGCGCTGGAGCTGCTGACCCGCAGCTGGGCAGTCGAGCTGGCGCCCCGCGGGGTCCGGGTCGTGGCGGTCGCGCCCGGCGCGATCGCCACCCCGATCGGCGAGCACCAGGGACTGACGTCGGAGCGCATGGCCGCAGTACGGGAGTGGCAGTTGGCGCACACCCCGCTGGGCCGGATCGGCCGGCCGGAGGAGGTGGCCTGGGCAATCACCCAACTTGCCGCGCCAGCCGCGTCGTTCGTCACCGGTGTCGTACTCCCCGTCGACGGCGGGGCGGTCGTGGCGTGATAGGAATTGCGCCTGGGAGGGTGGAGCGGGTGCAGATCGGTGAGCTAGCCAAGGCGACCGGGGCGACCGCCCGTGCGCTGCGGCACTACGAGCAGGCGGGGTTGATCTCCTCCGAGCGGGCCCCCAATGGTTACCGCGTTTACGACGAGCGGGCAGTAGTACGGGTCCGCAACATCCGCTACCTCCTGGTCGCCGGGCTCACCCTGGACGACGTGCGGATCTTCCTGCCATGCCTGGACGGAGACGTGACTACCGCGCCGCCGTCCGGCAAGGGCATCCGGGTCGCAGCAGAGCGACTGGCGGTCCTCACCGAACGCATCACCGCCCAGACCGCAGTCCGGGACCGCCTCCAGGCTGCACTCCGCCAGGCAACCAGTGACCGACACCGGCCAGTGGCCTGACCGCCCGCCTCACTACAGAAGTTCGGAAAAGCCGAGCGCCTCCAAGCTCCCGGCGGCCACGCACGGTGACCACAGACCCTCACCCATTGAGGAATACGCGACTGCCGATTACGCGAGGTCGCCAGTTCCCACCCTCCACTACCTCCCCTCGAGCCGGCGTGCCCGCTGCGCCGCAGGCGCTTCCCTCCCCGCAGATCGTCGTGAAAGGCGTTGTGCACAGCCCGTTCCGCGTCCTCGCATTGTTCGGGCAATCGATCCATCGCCGCATCCCGCGAGGGCAGGTAAAGACCTCTGCGATCGTTGAGTGCACGGCGTGGAAACACGAGGCCCTCACCTCCTACCATCACGAACCCCGGCCCACAGCACAGACGAGGACCTGGGCAGCCAGGTGGAGTGGGCCCCAGCGGCGACGCAGAACAAGGCAGTCGACCGCAAGGCGCGCAACCGGCCCCGACCGAGTGAAGGTGCGCGAGCAGAGCGGAGAACCGCACCATCGGCCGTTCCCGGGCCACGAGTTCGGCAGCCACTACGCGGGTGCCGCGGGCTGGTTGCCAGGCCATTCACTGCCCCGGGCACGGATGGGGATCTTGGTGATGTCAGGGCGTAGCGGGGAGGCTAGTGGGGTGCCGCGAGTACGTCCCGCAGTACGTTCTCGAGCGTGACGCGGGCCAGCTCGTCCCTCAGGGTCTTCTCGATGCCCTCGTAGATGCCCTGCATCGCCGGCTGGATGCCGTGACCCACCACGCATCCCTGGTCCGGAGTGGTGCGGTGCATCGCGAACAGCGGGCCGGGTTCCACCGCCTCGTACACGTCGAGCAGGGTCATCGACCCCAGCTCGCGCGCCAGCGACCAGCCCGCCCCCACACCCCGCCGGGACTGAACGAGCCCGGCCCTGCGCAGCTCACCGAGCAGCCGCCTGATCACCACAGGGTTGGTGTTCGCGCTGGTCGCGATCTGCTCGGAGGTGGCGACCTCATGGCCCTGGCGCTGGTAGAGACCGATCCAGGCCAGCGCATGGGCGGCAATGGTCAACCTGCTGTTGGCACTCATGAACCCCTCCTCCCGGTCGCAACGCTCCATGTTACGACAACACTGTCGTAACAGTGACGGTTGCAACAGTCTGTCGTAACAATTAACGTTGCGACTGTCGGGAAGGGTCAATCAACGAGGTGAGAAGAATGAGCAAGCCACTCAACGGCAAGGTCGCCCTGGTCACCGGGGGGTCGCGCGGACTGGGAGCCGCGACCGTACGACTGCTGGCCGAACAGGGCGCCGACGTCGCCTTCACCTATGTCAGCTCCGAGAAGCAGGCGCAGGCCGTCGTCGACGAGGTGCACGGCAAGGGAGCGAAGGCCGTCGCCTTCAAGTCCGACCAGGCGGACACGAGTGGGGCGCCGGCGCTGATCGACGACGTGGTCGCGCACTTCGGCGGCCTGGACATCCTCGTCAACAACGCGGCGATCTCCGTGACCGGCACGGTGGACGACCCGGACGCCGACACCGCCGCGCTGGACCGGATGCACGCCACCAACTACCTCGGCGTGATCGCCGTCATCCGGGCCGCCTCCCGAGTGCTGCGCGCGGGCGGCCGCATCATCACGGTCAGTTCCGGACTGGGCTCCCGGGTCGGTGTCCCGGGAGCCGCGGACTACTCGGCGACCAAGTCAGGGATCGAGAGGTACACCATGGGGGTCGCACGGGACCTCGGGCCCCGGAACATCACGGCCAACGTCGTGGAGGCCGGACTGATGGAGGGCGGCATGGATGCGCCGAACCCCGAGACCCTCAAGGCCCTGCTCAGCTCGCTGTCTCTGCAACGCACGGGTCACCCCGAAGAAATCGCCGCGGCGATCGCCTTTCTGGCCAGCCCCGCCGCGTCGTACGTCACGGGCGCCGTGCTGGACGCCCACGGCGGCTACAACGCCTGAACCGGAATCCCTGCGCACGCCCCGAAGGACATCGCACCTGCGGGGCGCGCAACCGGTGCCCTGGTAGCCGCCGCCGTCGGCGATCGTGATGGCGTTTCCGACGACGGCCTTGGCACCAGACTCCTCCCAGCCGCAGGAGTCGTGCCGATTGCCCGGCAGAGGCCGGCCGACCACCACGACGAGACGGCTGTCCGCGTCGATGACGACCTGGCGGACGGTGGAGTACCGGTAGTCATTCGGCTGCTCGGCCACGGAGTGGTCGCGGGTGGGAACCAGGGTTCCGTCCACGATGAGCACGGTGTCCTTGGCAAACCGCTTGCGGGGTTGGAGCGCGAGCATCGGCCCGAAGTGGTCGATGATCCGGTTGGCTTTGTTCACGATTTTGGACAGCAGTTGTTCAGCAAAATGGACAGCACCGTGGGCAGTGGCTGTTCGATTCACGGGCCAGGCCTGATGGGGCCGACGGCCGCACCTCCCGCAGTACCGCTCACGGGCGTCTCGATCGGGACTACTCGGGAAGACCTCGTCGGCCTGTCGGGAGTGGCGTCCGCTTGCGATGTGCACTGCGCCGGTGAGGACGCCGCGTACTGGGCGGCCAGGCCGATCAGCTCGTCAAGTCGGTCAAGCGCCCGGGTCAGGTCGTGGATCCGGGCCTGGATGCGGTCACGCTCGTCCGTGAGCCGTTGCGTCATCTCCGGTGTGGCGACCAGGGTGTCCATGAACGGCAGGATGTGCAGGATCGCCTTGCTGGGCAGCCCGGCCGAGTAGAGGAGCTGAATGAACTTCACCCGCTCGACGTCGGACTCGGAATACTGCCGCTGGTCCCCAGGGCCGCGGGCGACGACGACGAGTCCTTGCTCCTCGTAGTAGCGCAGGGCGCGAACGCTGACCCCCGCGCGTTCGGCGACCTTTCCGATACGCATCGTGTCTCCTGACCCGTCCGGACTTGAACCTCACACTAACGTGAGGTTTTAGCGTACGTCCATGGACATCAGCGGAGCCACAGCGCTCGTCACCGGAGCCAATCGCGGCATCGGCCGCCACCTTGCAGCCCAGCTCGTCAAGCGGGGCGCGAAGGTCTACGCGACCGCGCGCCGGCCGGAATCCATCGACCTCGACGGCGTGGAGATCCTCGGTCTCGACATCACCGACCCCGACGCCGTCGCATCCGCCGCACACACGGCCGGCGACGTCGACCTGCTCGTCAACAATGCCGGCATCGGAGGTAAAGCCCTGCTCGGTGACCTCGACGCTGTCCGCGACACGATAGAGGTCAACTTCTGGGGAACCTTGTCCATGGTCCGCGCCTTCGCCCCGGTCCTGGCGAGAAACGGCGGAGGCGCCGTCCTGAACATCGCTTCCTCGGCATCCTGGTTTGTCTTCCCCGGCAGCAGCGCCTACGCGGTCTCCAAGGCCGCCGTCTGGAGCATGAGCAACGCACTGCGCCAGGAGCTGGCCGGGCAGGGGACCCTCGTCACCTCGGTACATCTCGGGGCGGCCGACACCGACATGATGAAGGGCTATGACGTACCCAAGATGGCCCCGGCCGACGTCGCGCACGCCGCCCTTGACGGTGTCGAGGCCGGCGCGTTCGAGGTCGTTGTCGACGAGTTCACCGCAATGGTCAAGGCGTCCCTGAGCAAGGACCCGAGGGACTTCGACAGGCGGTTCCAACAGTTCCTCGACTCCTGACCCTCTTACTCTCCCGAGGTCCCCACCGACACTTCGGATGTTCGAATCGGGCAAGCATCAGAGTGCTGCCCGATGTGCTGAACAACTGCTGTCCAAATTCGTGAACAGAGCCAATCCGGTCCGCCGCCGCCGACTTCAACACTCCGAACAGCGGGGCGGGCTGCCGCATGGTCAGGTTCGTGCGCCAGTAGGGCGCGACCGCAGGGCCCGGTCCTCCAACGGAAGGCTCCACGGCCGACCCGGGCCAACCGCCTCCGCACCTTCGCGCCGCAGAACCGTCAGCAGCTTTCCAAAGACACGAGGGCTCAGTCCGGTGAACGGGGTTACCCAGGACGGCTCCGACACCGTGATCACACCAGCCATACCAAGATCATCGCATCGTGATCAGCGAGACGATTCAGGTGCGGGAGCTGAGTCGCAAGGCCAGCAGGCGGCGTAGACGAGCAGAGGCCCCGCGAAGCGTCCCGAGTCTTGCTACCTCCTCCGCCTCAAGTTCCAGACGGTCGGCGAGTGCCAGCACAGCCGCGTAGGGCCGTTCGCCCTCTTCCAGCTTCGCTGCCACAGCATCGAGGACAGCGCGAACAACGACGGAGTCAGCGGAGGAATGTTCGGCCAGCAGACGAAGAAGCCTGTTGTCGTTCCAGACACTGTCGCGGGCTGCGCTCAGGTCGAAGAGGACAGCAGACGGGGTGTGGGGATTGGTTGCCAGGGCCTGAAACAGACGAAGGGGTACGGACACTGTGCGAGACGCCGCAGGGCAGACAGGGTGCCCCGGAGATGGGCTACCCCCGCAGAAGGCGCCGGCGGAGCGTCTCCTGCTCCTTGCTCCGTGCGGGAGCGGGCGGTTGCGGCTGGGGCGTGTCGGCCGCGTGAGCGAGGTCGTGTTCCAGGCGGTCGCTCGTGCGGAGGATGTCCGCGTCGGCCCGCGGCGCGGGCCAGGTCATCACGAGGTAGTCTTCCACCGGTTCGGGGCCGGTCTTGTCCGGGAGGGTGTCGCGGCCTCGCGCGTGGACGCGGAGCCGGTACCAGCCCGGTCCCGCTGGGCTGAGGGGGGCAAGTCCGTCGACCGGGCCCTGCTCAAGGGATTCGACCCGTAGGCCGCCTGTAGGAGCATGCGCGCTGACCTCCACGATCTCTTCCCAGAAGTCGTCTGCGGGCCCGAGCGGTGGGCCGGTCATAGCAGTTGCGGTTGCCAGGACCTCGCCGATATGGATTCCCGTGACGATGAGAGCCCCGTGTGTCATGGGGACGGCCAGTCCGTTGCTCCAGTCCGCCGTCTGAACAGGGATTTCTCCGGCGTCGAGAACACCGAAAGTGCCTTCGGGGACATACACGTTGTGTGCGGCGCTCATGGGAATCTCCCAGCTGGTACGACATCGCTCCGGGTGGAAGCCTGCCACGGTTTGCACCAGTGCGGGCAGAGCGCAGACTCATCCGGAGCGACACCGCGGTTCTCCGCGGGTGCGGGTGCCGTGGTTTCCCTCGGCACCCGCACAGTGCATCAGGAAACCGTGACTCTGAAGGGGTCTCCGTCGAACGTCGTGACATCGGGCACGGCCGGCACTGAACGCGGACAGGGCCGAGACCGCCAGAAGCCGTGGTAGCAGCTACACGGCTACGGGGCCGTCCAAGGCCGGTCTCGCATCTCTACCCGGCCCGGTCAACCGGGTAAAGGTGGCGCGCACAACGGGACGGGGCCGAAAGGCCGATGGCTGTGTCGCTTTCCAACGGCAGTCGCCTGCCCGGGACTTCGGTGCTCACTGCATGCGGGAGTCCGTGATCGGTGTCAGCGGGCTTTGATGTCGCCCGTGCGCCGGTCGGGCCCGGCGGCCAGTCGGATCTCTCTGCCCTGCCAGCGTCGGCGCAGCCAGCGGTCGTGGCTGGCGACGACGATGGCGCCCGGTCCGGTGCCGAGTGCCTCCTCCAGTTCGTCGCACAGGCGCGGCGAGAGGTGGTTCGTGGGTTCGTCGAGCAGCAGCAGGTGGGGCGGGTGGGCCACCAGCAGGGCCAGTGCCAGCCGGCGGCGCTGGCCCACCGACAGCTGTCCGACCTCTGTGTCCAGGTCGGCTCCGTTTATCAGGCCCAGTGAGTCCAGTGGCACTTTCGCTGCCTGCGCGGGGCCCACTGCTGTTTCGTAGGTGTCGCGGGCGGTGCGGGCGGGCCGGTCGAAGACGGTGTCCTGGGTGAGCAGTCCCACCGTCATGTGGCGGCGCCTGTGTATCTCGCCGTGGGCCCGGAGGCGTCCGGCGAGGACGGCGAGCAGTGTCGACTTGCCGGCCCCGTTGTCGCCGGTGACCAGCAGCCGGTCGGTCGCCGCCACGTCCAGGCGCTCCAGTGTCAGCCGGCCCGGCACGCGTATGTCCCGCAGGGCCACCAGCGGCTGTGTGCCCTCCTCGGCACGCGTGGCCAGGTCGCCGGCGGCGAATCGCAAGGGGCGCGGGGGCTCGGCGGTCTGGGTGCGCTCCAGTTCCTCCAGCCGCCGGGTGGCGTTGCGCACCCGGCGGGAGATGGAGTTGTGCACCCGGCCGGCGCGGTGGCCGTAGCCCATTTTCTCGTTGTCCGTGCGGCCCCGGTCCGGGGCGATCCGGTGCGCGCTCACGGCCGCCGACTGGCGCAGTTCTTTCAGTTCTTCTTGTTCCTGGGCGTAGCGCTGCTCCCAGCGGCGGCGCTGGGCGTGCTGGGTGGACAGGTAGGCGCTGTAGTTGCCGCCGTAGCGGACGGGTCCGTCCGGTGCCGGGTCGAGGTCGATCAGGTCGGTGCTGACGGCGTCGAGGAACGCCCGGTCGTGGCTGGCGAGGACCACGGTGCCGGGCAGGGACCGCAGGTGTTCCTCGAGGAAGGCGGCGGCTGCGTCGTCGAGGTGGTTGGTCGGCTCGTCCAGGAGCAGCGCGGTGGGCCGCCGGATGAGCAGCGCGGCCAGGGCCAGCCGGCCGCGCTGCCCGCCGGACAGTGAGCGAAGGCTCCGGTCGTGTTCCAGTGCGCCCAGGCCGAGGCCGTCCAGGACCCGTGCGGCGCGGCGGTCGGCGTCCCAGGACTGCCGGTCCTGGGCCCCTTCCAGGCGTCGGCCGTAGGTGTCCAGGAGTTCGGTGTGAGCGGGGTCGTCCTCGGGGACGCGGGCCAGCTCCTCGCCGAGCCGGTGAAGTTCGGCGAGGTCCTCGCGGGCTTCGCGCAGCGCCTCCTGCAGTACGGCGGCAAGCGTGAAGTCCGCGTCGATGGGCATCTGCTGGTGGAGGAAGCCGAGGTCGCGGGGGCGGGTGACGCTTCCCGCGTCGGGTTCGTCGACGCCGGCGAGCAGCCGCAGCAGGGTGGACTTGCCGACGCCGTTCTCCCCGATCAGGCCGATGCGGTGGCCGGGTGAGGCGGTGAGGCAGACGCCGTCCAGGACGCGGCGTCCGCCCCAAGTGCGCACGAGGTCATGAGCGAGCAGAGCGGGCTGGGGCACGAAGGTAGCGTCCCTTTCGTGATCGGTTCTCGGCCCGCCGGGCGCACGGCCTCGGACGCGGGCCTTCTCACACGTCGGCGGCTCACACCGCCGGTGCCCCCGTCTCCTGCAGCGTCCCGTCGGCCAGCCGCAGCCAGCGGCTGATCCCGATCTGGGCGAGGAACCGCTCGTCGTGACTGACCACCATGAAGGCGCCCCGGTAGGAGTCGAGCGCGCTCTCCAACTGGCCCGCGCTGACCAGGTCGAGGTTGTTGGTGGGCTCATCCAGCAGCAGCAGATGCGGGGCCGGCTCCGCGCACAGCACACAGGCCAGGGTGGCGCGCAGCCGCTCTCCGCCGGAGAGCACACCCACGGGCAGATGGGCCCGCGCGCCCCGGAAGAGGAACCGGGCGAGCACGTTCATCCGCTCCGCCTCCAGCCGCTCGGGGGCGAACGCGGCGAAGTTCTGCGCCACGGTGCGGTCCAAGTCCAGCAGGTCCAGGCGCTGCGACAGGTAGGCGATCCTGCCGTCGTTGCGGGTGATCTGCCCGCCTGTTGGGGCGAGAGCGCCGGTGACCAGCCGCATCAACGTGGTCTTGCCGGCGCCGTTGGGCCCCGTCAGCGCGATGCGCTCGGGGCCCCGGATGCTCAAGTCGACGCCGGCGGCCGCGAACACGTCCCTCTCGCCGAGGCGGACCTGCAGGCCCTGGCCGAGGAACAGGTTGCGGCCGGCGGGCACGTGGGTGCCGGGCAGCTCCAGCGTGAGCCGCTGCTCCTCGCGCACGGCCCGCCCTGCCTCCTCCAGGCGGGCCTTGGCATCGCTGACCCGCGCGGCGTGCATCGTGCCGGAGCGGCCCGCGGCCTCCTGCGCGCCGCGTTTCATGGTGCCGGCGAAGATCTTGGGCAGGCCCGCGTTCTTCAGGTTCCTCGCGGCGTTGCCCGCCCGGCGCTCGGCGCGCTCCCGAGCCTGCTGCAACTCCCGCTTCTCCCGCTTCCATTCCTGCTCGGCGTTGCGGACGTTCTTCTCGGCGACCTCCTGCTCGGCGCGCACGGCCTGCTCGTAGGCGGTGAAGCTGCCCCCGTACAGGCGCAGTTCGTCGCTGCCGAGTTCGGCGATGCGTTCCATGCGCTCCAGCAGTGCGCGGTCGTGGCTGACCAGGAGCAGACAGCCGCCGAAGTCCGACAGCACGTCGTAGAGCTGGTGCCGGGCCACAAGGTCGAGGTTGTTGGTCGGCTCGTCGAGCAGGAGGACATCGGGACGCCTGAGCAACTGGGCGGCAAGGCCCAGGGAGATGACCTGGCCGCCGCTGAGCGTGCTCAGGCTGCGGTCCAAGGCGAGTTCGGCCAGTCCCAGACGGTCGAGCTGGGCACGGGTGCGCTCCTCGATGTCCCAGTCGTCACCGATGGCGGCGAAGTGGCGCTCGTCGACGTCCCCCGACTCCACGGCATCCAGAGCACGGATCACCGCGGCGACGCCGAGCACCTCGGCCACGGTGAGATCACCGGTCAGGGGCAGGGCCTGCGGGAGATAGCCGAGCACACCGTCGACCGACACCGAGCCGCCGGCGGGCTTCAACTCCCCGGCGATCAGCCTGAGCAAGGTGGTTTTGCCGGAGCCGTTGGGCGCGACCAGACCGGTGCGGCCGGGGGGCAGGGAGAAGGACAGATCGTGGAAGACGGGGGTGTCGTCGGGCCAGGCGAAGGAGACGTTCGAGCAGACGACGGCGGCATCGGACATGGAAGTGACCTCGAAGGTACTGAGAGGGCAGCGCGGAGACCTCTGCCCTGGGCAGACGTGGAAGAAAAAAGGAGGGGGGTACGACAAGGCGGACCACCTCGGCAGCGCTTCCAAAGCGCCGGCCGGTGGCCGTCAGATCCGGATCTCACCCGGAGATGTCGTCGTCACCCACCACGTCTGTGACTCCTCGATGTACGTCCTGGGTCACCCACCAGCATAGCCACCCGTTCTCAGCTCCCCTCCCCCCATCGCCCCTTCCCGTGATCGCACCCGAGGGCTGCCAGCGCCCGCCCGCCCGGCCCGCCGCCCGGCCCGCCGCCCGGCCGGCTGGCCGGCTGGTGGGCTGGTGGGCTGGTGGGCTGGTGGGGGTGAACCGCGCACGCAGCGACCCGGGCACGAAGATGCACAGCCAGGCCGGCGGCACCGGGGCGCAGTTACACCGGGAAGCGCACCCCGGTCAGCTCCTGCGAGATCTGCCACAGCCGATGCTGGGCCGCCGCCTCGCGGGACTGCGCGTTCGACGTCACCGCCTTCGGGTGCCCCTTGCTCTGCAGGAAGCCGCCGGGGCCGTAGAACTGCCCGCCGCCGACCGCCGGATCGGTTGCCGCACGCAGGATGGGCCACGCACCGCGCTCCGCGCTCTGGATCAGCAGCGGCCGCACCAGGCCGGCGAACAGGGCCTGCCCGAGCCGGCCGCGGTCGGCGGTGGTGCGCCGCGACCCCGTGGTGTCGGCACCGCCGGGATGAGCGGCCACCGCGATGGTGGCGGCGCGCTGCGCGAGGCGCCGCTGCAACGCGTAGGTGAACATCACATTGGCCCGCTTGGAGTGCGCGTAGGCCGCGGTGGGACTGTAGGGGCGGGCAGTCCAGTTGACGTCGCCGAGGTCCATGGGGCCGCCCTGGCGGTGCCCCATGCTGCTGACGGTCACGATCCGGGATCCCGGCACGCCGAGCATCCGCTCGAGCAGGAGCCCGGTGAGGGCGAAGTGACCGAGATGATTCGTGCCGAAGTGCAGCTCGAATCCGTCGGCCGTGCGCCGGAGCTGCTTGCCGTACATGATCCCGGCGTTGTTGATCAGCAGGTCGATGCGCAATCCGGCCGCGCCGAGGGCCTCGGCCGCGGCGCGTACGGACTTCAGGCAGGACAGATCCAGGCTCTGCACGGTGATCCGGGCCCCGGGAACGGCCGCGGCCAACCGCTCCTTGGCTCGTGCGCCCTTTCCGGCATCCCGCACCGCCAGCACGACGTGCGCACCCCGCCGCGCCAGCACCAGCGCGGTCTCGAAGCCGATGCCGGTGTTGGCACCGGTGATCACAGCGGTCCTACCGCTCTGGTCGGGGACCTGCTGGGCGGTCCATTGCTCATGGGCGGATCGGGACATGGCTCCTCCGGACGGGCCGATCGAACTCAAGGGCAGGGCAGGGCAGGGCGTGCCGCACCACCCGATGGTGAATGGCATTCACCTCGTGGTGAACAGTGTTAACCTAGGGGGCGTGACAGTCAAACGACGCCCCAGCGGGCAGCACCACGGAGACCTGCGCAACGCCCTCGAGCAGGCCGCCCTCGCCCTGGTGAAGGAGCGCGGGCCGCACGGATTCACGCTCGCCGAGGCGTGCCGCCGGGCAGGGGTCAGCGTGTCGGCTCCGTACAAGCACTTCGCCGACCGCGAGGCCCTGCTGGCATCCCTGGCCCTGAAGGGCTACGAGGAGCAGTACCGCCGCTACCGGGCGGCGGTCGCCGGCGGCACGGACGTGGCCGAGCAGCTGGCCGCCTTCGCCGCCGCGTACGTGAGGTTCGCGGCCGAGGAACGCGCCCTGTTCGACATCACCTTCCTGGCGGGACTCGACAAGAGCCGCCACCCCGAACTCGCCAAGGCGGGCAAAAACCTCTTCGACATGCTGGTCCCCATCGCCCACCGGGTCACCCCCGACCAGGACACGGCACTCGATCTGCTCACCCGCATCGCGGCCGCGGCACACGGCCTGGCTCTCTTCCTGCAGCAGGGCATGCTCCCCGCCGGCCGCGAGAACCTGACGCAGGCCGCACACCAGGCGGCCCACTGCGCCCGCGCCCTCGTGGCCCAGCAGACACACACCCCCCACTGACCCCCAGCCCGTCAAGGAGCACACCGGTGCCCACCCCCTACGCCGACTACGAGCACACCGTTCAGCGCATCGCCCGCGGCAGGTACATGAGCCTGACCACGTTCCGCAAGGACGGACGCCCGGTCGCCACCCCGGTCGGCTGCCTCGTGGCAGGCCAGACGCTCTACGTCCTGACACCGCCGGAGGCCGGCAAGGTCAAGCGGATCCGCAACAACAGCCACATCACCATCGCCCCGTGCACCATGCACGGGACCCTCCCGCCCCACGCACCCATCGCGCAGGCAACAGCCCGGCTGCTCGAGGCGGAACAGACCCGGCACGTGCAGGACCTGATGGCCCGCCGATTCACCGTCTTCCGCCTCCTGCGCCTGACCGACCGCCTCCTACGCCGGCAACGCCCCCTCCAGGCCATCGCCGTGACGGCCTGACGGACACCGCGCAAGGGGCGCCGGGCGCGGATCCCCGACGCCGCCCCCGCGCCGCGGATCCGCGGCGCGGCCTCACACCCACCACCCGCCTTCCCCGACCACACCGCCCACACGCCGCCCCCCTACCGACGGCATCGCCCTCCTGCTCGTCCGCGCCCGGGCAGTTTCCTGTGGGCCGGCCGGTCGTTGTGCGGGTGTGCCGCCCACACACGCGCCCCGGGCGCGCATCGAGCCACTCCTCCCAGACCAAACACCCAAGCGCATGGCCGCCGGTGGAGCAGCGGGGTCGTTCGGCGCGGTCCGCCTTCACACTCCCACCCCAAGGCAACGGGTCCATCTGCCGCAACGGGTACGGCAACGGGCGAGGGCCGGCCCCCACCGGGTGCGACACCGCGGAGCGCGAACACCACCCACCACGCCACCCACTACGGCACCCGCTACGGCACCCGCTACGGCACCTGCTACGAGAAGACAGCGCCTGCCACCTGGCCGGACTTCGCATCGCGGGCATCCCACGGCCACGGCACCGGATGCTTCCTCCGCTGCGCCACTGACCCCAGCGACACCGCCCGGCCCGGCCGCGCACCCCGCTCCCGCCCGCACCAAACGCACCCCCGGGGAGCGCACACTCCCCCGGCCGGGCACGGCCACGGACCACACACCGTCACACACCCACGGGCATACCGACTCCCGCCAACCGCTGTTGTCATATGCCGCTTCGTGGGCCGCCGTACCACTCAAGGGGTACATGTGCGCCCCGATTCACTCCCGTGCCCACCGAGGCGTCGCCGCCCGTGGCGTGCGGGCACTCCCCCGCCGCAGGCACCGGGTGGGCGAGCCGCCCGGCGGCCGTTCACATCCCGCACACATGGCACCACCAGCGACAACACCGGCTAAAGTGCGGTGGCAGCACCCTGCCGCATGCGCGCCGACCAAACCCTCACCACGCGCCGGACGCCCGCCGCGTGCCCGGCACCTTAAAGCTCAACTCGAGCCACAGATGCCACTCAAGTGAAACAACAGGCCCTACTCACCCGTACTATCTCTCACCCGGGCTGTTCGCAGCAGTTACTACCGCTGACCTTTGGGCAGCAGCCCCGAAACACACAAGCGCAGGACTCACGTTTGCGTCCGCGCTCCACCGGACCGGCCCATGCGGCCGGCACAACGGAAAGGCCCGACACCATGTCGCAGAACACCACTGCCGCAACGGGACTGTCATCGCAGTACGCCGCCCAGGTCACCAGCGACCTCGAGCGCAACGTCAAGGAGCAGGAGCGCATCAGCACCGACATCGCCGCACTGCAGCAGGAGTTGGCCTCCCTGCAGAGCGACCACTCCGTGCTGGTCAACGTCCAGCAGGCCCTCGGCATCACCTCCGCCCCCGTCCAGAGCGCGGCCACGCCGGAGGCCACCACCGTGCCCGCCCCCCGCGAGAAGACCTCCGCCGAGCCGAGCACCGGCAAGCGGGCACGGGCCAAGAAGACCACCGACGCCCCGGCCACCGACAAGAAGCCGGCCGCGCAGAAGACGGCAAGCAAGACCGCGCCCAAGACTGCCGCCAAGTCCGCACCCAAGGCTGTGGGCAAGACTGAGGCCAAGACCGGGTCCAAGGCTGCGGGCAAGGCGGAGACGGCGAAGGCGGCGCTGCCCACCCTGGTCGAACTCATCCGCCGGCACCTGAGCGAGCAGAGCGAACCGCGCTCCGCCGCCGAGGTGTCCACCGCCCTGGACCAGGCCCACCCCGAGCGCGGCATCAAGACCACCGTCGTGCGCACCACCCTGGAAAACCTCGTCGCCCGCACCCAGGCCCACCGCTCCAAGCAGGGCAGCTCCGTCTACTACACCGCCCCCACCCAGCAGGACAGCGCACCCAAGGCCGACACAGCGCAGGCCGAAGAGTCGAAGTAACCCCCGCACCGGGCGGCATGCTGCCGCTTCGGCGGCAGCCTGCCCGACCACACCCACCCACCCACCCACTCGGACGCCGCGTGCCGCACGTTGGACACGGTGCAGCGCCGGCCTTCTCGACTCCCGGCTCCTCCACCACGGGACAGGCTCCCCCACCGCGGGACAGGCTCGCCCACGTCGGACGGGCCGGCTCGCGTGGGACGGGCCGGCTCGCGTTCAGCGGCTTCACCGGATCCAGCGCCTGGCCGTCGCCGACGGCGGCCACCTGGCCAATACCCGCCCAAATCGGCTAGGTTGCCCTCACCTCGTCCGAATCTCGCAGGGAAGTGGCAGCCGTGCGGCAACAGCACAAGACCTTCCAGGCGATCGAGGTCGGCGACGGCGGCGACGGGCGGTGGGCCGCCTACGCCCGCACCCTGTGGCAGGAGATGGAAGGCCTGCTGACCGCGGAGGGCAGGACTGTGCAGGGCGCGGACCGTGTTCGGGCGCTGTTTCATGCGCACATGCCGGAACTGGTCCCGGTCCTTCACCGCCTGGCCGGCCAACTCGACCGGCCCGAAGCGGACGTCTTCCTCACCCACGCGGCACTGCGGCCGTTCTCCCCGGCCTGCACCCAGATCGGCCAGAACGGCACCCTGCTGCGCAACTACGACCTGCCGCCCCACCAGTGCGAGGGAACCATCGTCTCCTCCCGCTTCCTGCGCCCCGTGATCGGGATGCAGGACATGCTGTGGGGCCTGCTGGACGGAATGAACGACGCCGGTCTCGCCCTCTCGCTCACCTGGGGCGGACGCTCCGCCCACGGACGTGGCTTCGCCATCCTCATCGTGGTGCGCTACCTGCTGGAGACATGCGACACCGTTGACGAGGCCGTCGACAGGCTGCAGTCCCTGCCCATCGCCGTCCCACAAAACCTCACCCTCGTCGATCCCGTGAAAGCGGTAACCGTGTTCGTGGGGCCCGACATGGCGCCGACGGTGGCACCGGATGCCTGCGCCGCCAACCACCAGCACCTGCCGGTGACCGACGAGCAGGAACGGGCCCTGCACACACAGGAACGGCTGCGCGCCATCCGCGCCGCGGGTACAAACATGGCGGCCATGCTGAAACCGCCGCTGTACCGATCCGCCGACCAGCAAGGCTCCAGAACCCTCTACACCGCCCACTACCGACCCACCGAGGGCCACGTGACCTACTACTGGCCCGGAGAGTCCTGGCCACAGTCCTTCCACGACTTCACACCCGGAACCCGCACCGTCACCTTCGACCAAGCCACCTGAAAGGCTCAGCTCTCCGAGCACCTGCCCACCCCCGCACGAACATCACGCAAGAACATGACTCCAACCACCCACCACAAGCCCTCCCCCAGCCGACCCCACCACCGCCACCGCCACCGCCGCACGGTGGACCAACAACGCCTCGGCACCACCCCACCGGCCGCACGAACACCCCACCCCGACACACCCCGACACACCCCGACAAGACGTCTGCCGCCACGCAGTCACCAACCCACACGGCCCTTAACCATTGCTCTGCGGAACGCGACACCCACGGGCCCCCGCATCTCAAGACAGCCGCACTGCCGGCTCTACCGGTGCGCCCCGACACCGGTTGCCGACCGGCGCCGACACCGCCCGGCGTACGCGGCAGCCGCACGCGCCGGCTCACCAGGCCGTCAAAGCCGAAGACGCCTGTTGTTACCCGTCATGACCAATACGGCGAATGTGCGCGGACGACCGGCCGGGCGGCGAATCATGGATGCCGTCCTCTACGTCGACCGCACCGGCATCCCGTGGAGGTACCTGCCGCACGACTTCGCGCCGTGGGAGACGGTCTACGGCTACTTCGCCGCCTGGCAAAGGGACGGTGTCTTCGACCAGCTCAACGGGGTTCTGCGGCGACTGGTACGTGAGGCCGAGGGCCGCGACGCCGAACCGAGCGCGTGTGTCCTTGACGCGCAGAGCATCAAGACCTCCGCCAACGTGCCCGCCGCCGGCCAGGGCATCGACGCGGGCAAGAAGATCGCAGGCCGCAAGCGTCACATCGGCGTCGATACCATCGGCCTCCTCCTGGCCGTACTGATCACGGCCGCGAGCGTCTCCGACAACGCCGGCGGCATCCAGGTGCTCTCACGGATCGCGAAGACCCACCCGCATGTCACCAAGGCATGGGCCGACACCGGCTACCGCACCAAGGCCATCGACCACGGTGCCCGCCTCGGCATCGACGTCGAAGTCACCCGCCGCGACCCTGCCCAAAAAGGCTTCAAGGTGATTCCGCGGCGTTGGGTCGTCGAGCGGACCTTCGGCTGGCTCATGCACCACCGACGCCTCGCCCGCGACTACGAGACCCACCCACACCGCTCTGAAGCCATGATCAAGCTTGCAATGGTCGACCTCATAAGCCGCAGGCTCACCCGCGAGTCCACTCCGAACTGGCGTGACACCTGATCGTCCGCCACAGTCAGAGCTCGTACGGTCAGACAGTGACGTAGTCCTGCGCCACATGGACCTCGACCCACGAGCCATCGACACCTTCCGGCAGCGGTGGTTCGGCAAGGTCGAACAGGATCAGCGTGCCACCCACGTCCAGGACAGCCCCACCGTCTTCGGCGAGGCTCAGCCGTCCACGAAAGATGATGCGGTCACCATCTTCCCGCAGCGCAGGGGCGGAAACTGGACTTGGCCAGGCATTTCCCGTCCAGTCGATGCCCTCATCCACTGTCCACTCGACATGGTGTTCTGACTCCACTGCCTCAGAAACTCCCTGCCAGAGCACCACAGCAGTGCCCACTGCCGAGCGAACTCGGACGGACATGGGCTTCGATGGGACGGGCTGCACCGCCTCTACCTTGACCAGCACCTCGCCATCATCCTCGATCGACTTACCAAACACCTTCGCCGGGACTGCACGCTCTTTCAGAATGCCCGTCCGGGACACCGCTCTCGAACCGCGTGGAGGCCCCGGGACGCATCGCGGAATTGGTCCGCCGACACAACCGCGAAATGGATCCGGCTCCGGTACCACTCGCCGCCTAGCGTTGCAGGTACGACAAGGGACCGTCCGCCCCGATGGGACGGTTCCGCCTGATCACGGGAGAGTGGACCATGCATGTCTTCGTTGCCGGTGCCACCGGCGCTGTCGGCCGTCAGCTCGTTCCGCTGCTGCTGGCCGAGGGGCACCGTGTCACGGGAATCTCGCGAAGCTCGGCGGGTGTCGAGCGCATTCGGCGGCAGGGTGCGGCAGCCGTCCAGGCGGACGTGTTCGACCGGGAGGCGCTGTACCGGGTCCTGGCGACCGACGCGCCGGACGCCGTGATCCATCAGCTCACCGACCTGTCGGACGCGGACGGGGAGGCGACCAACCGGCTGCGGCGAGAGGGGACGGGCAATCTGGTGGACGCGGCGGTGTCCGCCGACGTGACCAGGATCGTCGCCCAGTCGATCGCCTGGGCGTACGCGCCCGGGGAGGGGCCGGCCTACGAGGGCACACCGCTGGACGTCGGGGCGGCGGCGCCGCGCGGGGGGATGGTGGAGGGCGTCCGGGCGCTGGAGGAGAAGGCCGCCGAGGTGGAGACGGCGGTGCAGCTGCGGTACGGCATCCTGTACGGCCCGGGCACCTGGTACGCACCCGGAGGGCCCGTCGCCGCGGCGCTGGCCGGGGATCCGTCCGCCCGCTTCCTCGGGAGCACCTCGGCGGACCTTTCTGTGATGTCGTTCCTCCACGTCGCCGACGCCGCCCGGGCCGCCGTCGCCGCGCTCGGCTGGCCCTCGGGTCCCGTCAACATCGTCGACGACGAACCCGCGCAGGCCCGCGAGTGGCTGCCAGCGCTGGCCCGTGCCTTGGGCGTTCCGGCCCCCCAGCCCGTACCCGGTCGCCTGGACTGGGCGCGCGGCGCGTCGAACGGGCTGGCCCGGTCGCGCGGGTGGCGACCCGGGCGTGCCTCGTGGCGCTCCGGCTTCGCGGCGCAGATGGCCTGACGCGGGCCGGCGGCCCGCCACGGGTCGCGGGCCGCCGAATTGGTCCGGTGTTCCGCGCGGAGAATGGACCGCGTGTGAGGGTGCACGCCCGCGTACGTTCGGGCCATGACCGCTGAAGCGCCCGCGCCCATGAAGATCTGTGTCTTCCTCTCCGCCGCCGACCTCGACGACCGCTACACGCGGCCGGCCCGCGAGTTCGCGGAGCTTGTCGGCACGGGGGGCCACACCCTGGTGTGGGGCGGGTCGGACACCGGGCTGATGAAGGTCGTCGCCGACGCCGTACGGGAGTCGGGCGGGCGGCTTGCCGGGGTCTCGGTCGGCTTCCTTCGGGAGTGGGCCAGGCAGGACGCCGACGAGATGGTCTTCGCCGAGGACCTCGCCTCGCGGAAGGCCCGGCTGCTCGCCTCGTCCGACGCCGTCGTGGTGATGGCCGGCGGCATGGGGACCCTGGACGAGGCGACCGAGGCCCTAGAGCTGCGGAAGCACGGTCTGCACGACAAGCCCGTCGTGCTGCTGAACACGGCAGGCTTCTACGACGGGTTGATCCTGCAGCTCCGGCGGATGGACGAGGAGGGCTTCCTGCCGGTGCCGCTGGCGGAACTGGTGCTCGTCGCCGACAGCGGTGCCGCCGCATTCGCGCGGCTGGAGGCCTCCCTCGGGGCAGCCGGGCAGGTCGCCCTCGCGGAGCACACCCTCAACTGAGTTCCTGGGGCAACACGCTGCACAGGGTGTCGAGTGCACCCTTCCACGCACTGTCCGAGGGTGCCGCGTAGTTGACGACCAGGGCGTCCCGCTCGGGCAGCTGCCAGCCGGAGTCCTGCGCCTCGTGGCCGAATTCCCTCAGCCCGCTCACCGCGAGACCCTCCCGGGCCGCCGCCTGGACGACCGAGTTCTCCGTTCCCGCGGGGAGTTCGAGGACGACCTGCAGCCCTGCCGCCATGCCGACCGCCCGGACGCCGGGCGCCCGCTCCGCAAGGGCCGCGACCAATTGGTCGCGGCGGCGCCGGTAGCGCTGTCGCATCGACCGCACATGCCGGTCGTAGGCGCCCGAGGTGATGAACTCCGCGAGCGTGAGCTGCTCCAGGGTGCTGGACATGTAGTCGCCGTACCCCTTGGCCTCCACGACCTCGGGGACCAGCTCGTCCGGGAGCACCATCCAGCCGAGCCGCACCCCCGGGGCCAGCGACTTGCTCGCGGAGCCGAAGTACACCACACGCCGGGGGTCGAGGCCCTGCAGAGCGCCCACGGGCTGGCGGTCGTACCGGAACTCCCCGTCGTAGTCGTCCTCCAGGATCAGCCCGCCCGTGTCCCGTGCCCAGGCGACGGCCGCGGTGCGCCGCTCCGGGCACAGGGCGACTCCCGTCGGGTACTGGTGCGCCGGGGTCATCAGAACCGCGCCCACCCCCCGCAGGCGGGCCAGGTCGTCGGTGCGTGCGCCGTGCTCGTCGACGTACAGGGGCTGGGTCCGCAGGCCGGCGTCAGTCAGCAGGTCGCGGTAGAGGTCCAGGCCGTATGCCTCGACGGCGACCGCTCGTGCCTTGCGGACCCTGAGGACCCGGGCCATCAGCGCCAGTCCGTGGTGGAAGCCGGAGCAGACGACGATCCGCTCCGGCTCGGCGTACACCCCGCGGGCCCGTGCCAGGTAGTCCGCGAGCGCGGTGCGCAGTTCCGGACGGCCGCGGGGGTCGCCGTAGCCCAGGGCGTCGTTCGGCGCGGCGGTCAGGGCGCGGCGTGCGGCGGCGAGCCACTGGGCGCGGGGGAACCTCGCGAGGTCCGGAGAACCGGGCTGCATGGCGTACCTGGGGCGGGTCCGGGCGGGCCTGGTCCTGGTGCGGGGAGCGCCGGTCGGGGCGCTGTGCGGCTCGGCCCTGGGGGCCACCCGGGTTCCGGAGCCCTGCTGGGCGGTGAGCCAGCCCTCGGCGACCAGCTCCGCGTAGGCCTCGACGACGGTGTTGCGGGAGACGCCCAGGTCCGCGGCGAGCGAGCGGGACGGCGGCAACCGGGCGCCGGGCGCCAGGCGCCCCGTGCGCACGGCTTCCCGCAGCGCGTCGGTGAGCCCGGTGCGCAGTTTGGTCCCGCGCAGTTCCAGATGGAGGTCGGCACCGATCGCGGACGAAGGCGGGTCGGCGGCAGAATTGGTCCGGGAATCCCTCATGTAATTGGACCATACTCCGGTACCACCGATGCGTAGCGTTGCGGCCATGACGATGAACGAAGCACATGAGCACACCCCCCGCCTTCCGGAGCACACGGCGCGCATGGACTGGGCGAAGCTCGCCCCCGAGGCCTTCAAGGCGCTGGTCCGACTGGACTCGGCCGCGGGCCGCGGGGTCGACGCCGGCCTGCTGCACCTGGTGAAGGTCCGCGCGTCGCAGATCAACCACTGCGCCTTCTGCCTGGACATGCACAGCAAGGACGCCATGGCCGCCGGCGAGTCCGCGGAGCGCGTCATCCAGCTCGGCGCCTGGACGGAGGCGAAGCACTTCTACACGGCACGGGAGATCGCGACGATCGAGCTCACCGAGGCGATCACCGTCGTGACGGACGGATTCGTCCCAGACGAGGTGTACGCCAGGGCCGCCGCGCAGTTCGACGAGACCGAACTGGCCCACCTCATCGCCGCGATCGTGGCGATCAACGCCTTCAACCGCATCGGCGTCTCGACCCGCATGGTCCCCGGCCACTACACGCCGAGCGCCTGAGCCTGATACGCCCGTCCGGCCGGGCCTGGGACCCGCCCCGCGCCCGCGGGGGTCCGGGTCCCCGCCCCGCCGGGCAGGCCCGGCGTCCGACCGTGTCCCCCGGCCGCTTTCCCCGCTCGTCGCTCCTCCCCCGGCAGCAGACGTCAGGGGTGCCCCGCCGGCGACCACCCCGACTAGGAGATCCAGGTGGGTACCGCTTCCCCTCCGCCACGCCGGCCGGCCCTGGCCCGTGCCGCCGACGAGTTCGTCCTCACGACCGTCCTGCTGTTTCTCGCGGTGACGGTCGTGCGGTGGCTGCGTGACCCGCACTCGCCCCTCTACATCGCCGACCTGCGGGTCGCCCTCGTCGTGATCGGCGCCGTCAGCGGGGCCATCCTCACCGGACTGATCCTCAGCCCTCCCGGACGGCGCAGCGGCGGCCACGCGAACCCCGCCGTCACCGTCGGCCTGTGGCTGATGGACGCCTTCCCTGGCCGCCACGTCCTGCCGTACGTCCTGGCCCAGCTCGCCGGTTCCGCCGCCGGTACGGGCCTGGCACGCCTTGCCTGGGGTCAGGCGGTGGCGCTCCCGTCGGTCTCGCACGCCGCGATCCGGCCCGCCCGGACCTGGCAGCCCGTGCCGGTCCTCCTCGCGGAGGTCGGGGGCATGCTCGCGCTGACCCTCGTCATCGCGTTCTTCGTCGCCCGCCCCCGGTTCATCCGCGGCCTGGCGCCCGTCATCGGGCTGTCCGTGGGGGTCGTGATCGCCACCCTCGGCCCGCTCAGCGGGGGCTCGGTCAACCCGGCCCGTCAGCTCGGTCCGGCGGCCTTCTCCGGGCAGACCACCGACCTCGCGATCTACCTGGTCGGGCCCATCATCGGGGCGGTACTCGGGGCCGGGGCCCACCGGTTGCTCGTCCGGGCGCGGTCTGCACGAACGCCTGGACCCTCTGGGAAGAGATCAAGGCACACGGCTACCGCGGCGGCTATGGAGCCGTCCGTGCCTACCTACAGCCGTTTCGCACCACCCCGACTGCACCGGCAGCCCGATCACCGTCGCCGCGGAGCGTCGCCGGGTGGATCCTGACCCACCCCGACACCCTGCCGGAGAACAAGCGACTCAAGCTGAAGTCAGTGCTCGCACACTGCCCTCAATGGACGCGCTCACCCGCCACGTCCGCGCGTTCGGCAGTATGATCACCGAACTCCAAGGCGACCGACTCCCGCAGTGGATCGAAGCGGTCCGCGCCGACGACCTGCCGAGTCTCCACGCCTTCGCCAACGGCCTGGAACGAGACCTCGCCGCGGTCACCGCCGGGCTGACCCTGCCCTGGAGTTCGGGCGTCGTCGAAGGCCACGTCAACCGGATCAAGATGCTGAAGCGACAGATGTATGGACGCGCCGGCTTTGCGCTCCTGAGGAAGCGAGTTCTCCTCGCGTCCTGGACCTGAGCCGGTTGGCAGCTACTCCACCAGACCGAAGCCGTTCGGGAACGCTTCCAGGAATTGACGGCGGCCGGGATCGGTCTCGGCCTCCGTCATCGCCTCGATCACCTGCAGGAACTCTCCACGCTGGGTGTCCGACAGGCGATCCACCACCGCGCCGACACCCTCCAGTGCCTTCGCCGCATCGTCCTGATCCATGTGATCATCGTCCGCGCTCTCGACGAACCAGGCGAGGTCCACAAGCGCCTCCGCCAGGGCGCGGGACAGCGACGGGTACTGCGACATGGACGATCCCCCCGAAGGCGATGGCTGAAGAACTCTCCGCGCACCCAATCACATGCGGCTGACAACACTCACTGTCACCTCGCCGCAGAAGTTGGACCAGAACCTGAGCCCCGACACCGGTTGCCGACCGGCGCCGACACCGCCCGGCGTACGCGGCAGCCGCACGCGCCGGCTCACCAGGCCGTCAAAGCCGAGGACGCCTGTTGTTACCCGTCATGACCAGTACGGCGAGTGTGCGCGGACGACCGGCCGGCCGCGCAGGAACCCGGCTCCACTCATCACCTCCCCCTTTGGAATCGAGCATCTAGGCTGACGTGGTGACTGATGAGCAGGAGCGGGTGCAGCCGTCGGGAGTGTGGGCCACAGCGGTGGGGGTGGCCAGAGTGCGGGCGCTGGAGACCGAACGGAAAAACGCGCTGTTCCGCGACCCGCTGGCACAGGCCTTCGCCACCGCCGGCGGCCTGTGGCCCCCCTCCCCGCCGCCGCTGCCCGATGACGAGGCCGCACGCCGCCGCCGACTGGCCGTGGCGTTCTCCATCGTCATCAGAACGAAGTTCCTCGACGACCTGTTGCAGCAGGCCTCCGAGTCCGGGCTCCGGCAGGTCGTGCTGCTCGGAGCCGGCATGGACAGCCGGGCCTTCCGGATCAACTGGCCCGAAGGCACCCGGCTCTTCGAAGTCGACACCGCCGCGCCACTGGACTTCAAGGCCACGGTGCTGCGCCGGGAACAGGCCCTGCCACGCTGCGAGCGGATCACCGTCGCGGTCGATCTGCGTGAGGACTGGCCAACCGCGCTGGCCGCCGCAGGCCACGACCCGACGGCGCCCACCGTGTGGATCGCCGAAGGACTGCTGATCTACCTGCCCCAGGACGCGGTAGAGCTACTGCTGGCCCGGATCAGCGCACAGTCGGCGACAGGCAGCCGGATGGGACTGACGTTGGGCACACGCGGCGTCATCGAGCGCTTCGCCGCGGACGCCGCACCGGGATCGGCCCCATCCATGTGGGTCTCGGAAATGCCCGACGACCCGGTCGGCTGGCTCGCCGGACACGGCTGGAAAGCCGACACCCACACCCTGCGCGAACGCGCCGCCGCCTACGGCCGCCCGATCAACACCCCGCCGCAACGCGAGGAACGGCCCGGCCAACTGATCGCGGCCATCCGCCGTTAGGGCGTGTATCGAGTTGTGATCAATCTGCGGGATTCGCCTCGCAACAAAGGCTGATCACATGGCCAGCGGGCGATCGCACTGTATGCGCATGCCGGTCAGCCTGTGGGCAGGCCGACCTGATGCCGTTCGAGAACGGAGCGGAGCTCCGAAAGGACCTGTACGGCGGCCAGTGCTGAGGGGCCACCGAGGGCGCCTGCGGTCAGCTCGGCCAGCGTCTCAGTGAAGGTCGCCTCCGCCGCCACGACGAGTTGCAGGCCGTCATCGGTCAGGTCCAGCAGTGATGAGCGACGATCCGATGGATTGGTTCGCCGTATGACCCATGCCTGCTTCTCCAGACGGTCGATGCCCTTGCTGGTCGCACCGATCCCGATGGCGAACTCGACGGCAAGGTCCGCCACCCGGGACCCAGGGTGGTCGCGCAGGAAGCGCAGGAATTCGAACTGCGAGGTGACGATCCCGTGCCGCTCGCGAAGACGGTCGTTCAGCGCGTTGTAGAGGCGCGTCTCACAGCGAACGAGGTCGGCGAAGAAGCCCGGGAGGTCGACCCGGCCACCGCTTGACTTAGATGCCATGGCATATAACTTAGCACCCACACAAATGCCTGGGCATATAGTTCCTTGGCATGCACTGACGATGGAGGCGACAATGAGCAGGCAACAGCGCGCGGAGATCGACGCGATGGTCCGGCGACCCCGGCCTGAGGGCCCTCGGTCGGTGGAGGAGCTCCGTGCCGGGTTCAGAGCGATGATGGCCGAAATGATCGTCCCGGCCGGGATCCGCACCCAGACTGCGACGCTCGGCGACCGGCCCGCGGTGCTCGTCGAGCCGGCCGGCACTGCGAAGGCCGGGACAACCCTCTACTTCCACGGCGGCTCCTACGTGGTCGGTTCACCGGAGACGGCGATGTCGCTGACGGGGAACCTGGTGACCAAAACAGGATTCAGGGCGTTCTCGTTGGATTACCGGCTCGCCCCTGAGCACCCGTTCCCGGCCGCGATCGAGGACGGGCTGAGCGCCTACCGCGCACTTCTCGACAGCGGCGAAGACCCTTCGGCGATCGCGTTCGCCGGGGACTCCGCCGGTGGCGGCCTCACTGCCGCCACCTGCCTCGCCGCTCGCGGCGCGGGCCTGCCCATGCCCGCCGCGATCGTGGCGTTCTCCCCCGGACTCGACATGACCCGGACAGGCGGGAGCATGGCCAGCAAGGCGGGCATCGATCCGTTCTTCACGCGTGAGGGCCTGGAACACACCGGGGCCATGTACCTTGCGGGACAGGACCCGCACCAGCCCATGCTCAGCCCCGCCATCCACGCCGACCTGACCGGTTTCCCTCCGATACTTCTGCAGGCGGGCACCAACGAAATCCTCCTGGACGACTCCACACGCATGGCCACGCGGGCGAGGGAAGCCGGAGTGGACGTCATCCTGGACGTCACCGCTGACGTTCCACATGTCTTCCAGGCATTCGCCGGCGTCCTGGACGAAGCCGACGAGGCACTGGAGCGCGCCGCTCTCTTTCTCCGTCAGCACATCCGCACCAAGGGCACGGCACACACGCCAGCAAGCTGAAGGCGGCATACGCCCTCATACGGACGACGGCCCACACCCCGGGCCCTGGCTCGCCGTTCCCCTCCCGGCAGCCAGGGCCCCGCCCCGCTCCAAGGGCCATTCAAGACCCCGAGGCCCGTCCGCCGTAAGCAGCGTCTCTCCCGGGGATGCTAGCTCTTCCTTGCGTGACGCGAATGCAACTGACTGACGAGGAATAAGAGTTCATCGGGCGGTACGTGCCGACCGGGGAGTACGGCCCGTATCCCGAGCGACTGCGGCAGCAATTCGAGGGCGTGATCTGGCGGTTCAAGACCAGCGGGCAGTGGCGGGAAATGCCGCAGGACTTCGGCGCCTGGTCCACTGTCCACAACCGTTTCCGGCAGTGGCGTGACGCGGGCGTCTTCGAGGCTCTGCCGGAGGGCCTGATCGCGGAAGCAGCGAAACGAGGCGAGGTGGACCTGTCCCTGGTCACCATCGACTCCACCACCGCGCGCGCTCACCACGACACCGCCGGGATGCACCTGGGCCAAGACGCCCTCACTGCCCAGGAGAAGGCCGCGGCCGAGGAGGAGAAGGCCAGGCCAAAAGGGCCGATTCCGAAGAACGAAACGGGCAGGAAGCCGAAGCAGACCCCGAGCGGGAGGAGCGACGACGCACCCGGCGCCGACTCGGACTTCGCCTGAAGCCCGCCCTCCTGGGACGCACTCTCCGGCCCCGCCATCACCAAGTGCCACCCGGACCCGGCGATAAACGGCGTCACACGTCAGTTACGAAACCACGCTGCTGCAGACCGCGTTCGTGGTCGAGCACGGCCAACCAGGCGCCGCGGCCCCCATCTTCACCGTCTCCAGCGGCAGCGGCCTGCCGGCCGGATGGCTGTACGGGCTGCGCCGGTGGCGTGCCGCGCCGCCGGTGCAACTGCTACTCACCACCGGCGCCTTGATGTTCGGCACCTGGCTGCTGCTGACGGCCGGATCACCGTTCGGGCTCGGATGGGTCGCGGTGCTGACCGGCGCCACGATCCCGCCACTTCTGGCGCTCTTGTCCCAGCTCGCCGAGTCGGCCGTCCATCCGTCGGTCCTGACCCAGGCGTTCTCCTGGCTCGGCTCCGCCAGCGCGGCAGGCTCCGCCGGGGCGGCGGCCGTCTCCGGCTGGGCGATCGACGCCCTCCGCTCACGCGGCGGCTTCGCGGTCACCGCCGCCGCGGCTGCCACCGCGATGACCCTCCAAAGCCTCGCCGGCCTGCGCCTGCTGCACCGCCGACGGGCCGGTCGACACGAACGCAGCCGGCACCGCAGGCCCGATGGCGGTCACGAACACGGAACTCGAGCCGGTGACCGGCTTTAACGCTCCGCCCGGCCAAGACGCCCGACGGCTTGCGAGCCTGAAAAGGCCGCGCCCTCACCGCAGTACCGCGGAAACGGCCCGCGACCAGCCGCCGCGCCCGCCGCCGCTGCTCAGGCCGCCTCGGGCCGCCCGGCGTGCAGGCCCGCGGCCATCCCGTGCACGTCCTCGAACAAGAAGCTCTCGTCCTCTTCGTAGTCCGGGGCCTGGAAGGGGTTCGTCGCCGCGGGCGGCGGCGCCGCGGTGGAGTAGCGCGGTTGCTCTTCCAGAGCGGAGAACAGCGACGTCACGTCGATGAGCGGTCTCTCTTTCGGTACAGGCCCGCCAAAACAGGGGGGCCTGGCGTGCCGTGACCGGGCACAGCGGTCCTACAGCTTGGTCATCTTGGCGTACGGGCTCACGATCCGCACATGCTCCGAACCGAAATCCACGAGCACCGCCGATCCGTCCTCGATGCCGATCACCCGGCCCAGACCGTACACATCATGGGTGACCTGGTTACCCACGGCGAAATGCTTGGGAGCCGGTGCGACCGGGGCCTTGAAGGGGCTGGTAGGCAAATGACGCTTAGGAGCAGCAGGCTTTGTCATCGCCCCCCAGTATGCACCCCGCACCGTACCCGTGTTGACGCCCGGCGGCCGCAACAGCCGCCGACCGCACTCCGCTCCGCCACGATCCGGGCCCGCGACCCGGCCCGCCCACGGGCGAGTCGGGCGGTTCAGCCGCATCCAACGCCGAACCGCCCGTACCCTTCATGGTGTCTACGGCGTCACATAGCGGGCGCCAAATATTGGAGGCAATACCCCGTGCTGATTGCTCAGCGTCCCTCGTTGACCGAAGAAGTCGTCGACGAATTCCGCTCCCGGTTCGTGATCGAGCCACTGGAGCCGGGCTTCGGCTACACCCTCGGCAACTCCCTGCGCCGCACCCTGCTGTCATCGATCCCCGGTGCCGCCGTCACCAGCGTCCGCATCGACGGCGTCCTGCACGAATTCACCACCGTCCCCGGCGTCAAGCAGGACGTCACCGACCTCATCCTCAACATCAAGCAACTCGTCGTCTCCTCCGAACACGACGAACCGGTCGTGATGTACCTGCGCAAGCAAGGCCCCGGCCTGGTCACCGCCGCCGACATCGCACCCCCCGCCGGTGTCGAGGTCCACAACCCCGACCTCGTCCTCGCCACCCTCAACGGCAAGGGCAAACTCGAGATGGAACTGACCGTGGAACGCGGCCGCGGCTACGTCTCCGCCGTACAGAACAAACAAGCCGGCCAGGAGATCGGCCGTATCCCGGTCGACTCCATCTACAGCCCCGTCCTCAAAGTCACCTACAAGGTCGAGGCGACCCGTGTCGAGCAGCGCACCGACTTCGACAAACTGATCGTCGACGTCGAAACCAAACAGGCCATGCGCCCCCGTGATGCGATGGCATCAGCCGGCAAGACCCTGGTCGAACTGTTCGGCCTGGCACGAGAGCTCAACATCGAAGCCGAAGGCATCGACATGGGCCCCTCCCCCACCGACGCCGCCCTCGCCGCCGATCTGGCACTCCCCATCGAGGAACTCGAACTCACCGTCCGCTCCTACAACTGCCTCAAACGCGAAGGCGTCCACTCCGTCGGCGAGCTCGTCGCACGCTCGGAGGCGGACCTGCTGGACATCCGCAACTTCGGTGCCAAGTCCATCGACGAAGTCAAGGCGAAACTGACCGGCCTCGGCCTCGCCCTCAAAGACAGCCCACCCGGATTCGACCCCATCGCCGCCGCCTTCGACGCCGACCACGACGCCAGCACAGGGTTCGCGGAGACCGAACAATACTGACCAACGGGTACCGGGTCGCGGAAAGCCGGCAGAACATCGGCCGACCGCACCCGGCCCCGACAGACTTGACCGGCCACAGGCATGCGCCGGAGAGTCCCTGGAGCCGGGGCGGGACAGGGCGGGGGCGGGGGCCGGAGAGAACATGTCTCCACACACGCGCATGCCATCCCCCACAACCCAGCGCAGACAACACCCACACCGCCCACACCCACACCCACACCCAGCAACAGCAATAAAGCCGCCGGCCCCGGCGCCCTGGCCGACCTGGGCTTCCTCGGCCTCGACAGGGACTGCAACGACCAAGTCGTCGTCACCGGCTACAAGGCCACCCGCGCCCGCAACCTCACCACGGCCAGAAGACCGCCAACCGGATCATCGCCGCCGGCTGCGCCCCCGTCGAGCACGGCTTCGCGCACCTGAAGACCTGGCGCATCCTCACCAAACTCCGCACGAGCCCCGCCCGCGCAGCCGCACCAGCGAAAACCAAGATGGTGGATCTTCGGTGAAGATCCGACTGGACCTCGGTCAGTCGATGCCTTCGACGATGCGGAAGTCGCGCTCGACGCCGTCGGAGAGGGCGACCAGCGCCTCCTGGTAGGCCGCACTCTCGTGCGCCGCGACGGCCTGCTCGAAGCTGTCGAACTCGATCAGGACGGTGCGCTCGGCGATTCCGGCGTCATGCGCCACGACCCGACTGCCACGGGCGAGGATCCGACCACCCCCGGCCTCGACGGCCGGACCGGCCAGCTTGTTGTAAGCAGCCAGCTTCTCAGGGTCTGAAATGGTGCGGTAGGCGCTGACCCAGTAGCCCTTGGGCATGGAACCTCCAGTGTTGGGATGAGTGCATCTGACTCACGGGTTGGTCTCGGACGAGCGTCGGCGGGCGAGAGCGAGGCTTGTCAGCGTCGTGATCGCCATGGCGCCGATGCCGACCAGCGCCGCGGTGGTGTAGGCGCTGTCGTCGGGGAAGAGGTGGCCGGGGCCGGTGCCCGCGGCGAGGATCAGGCCGCCGATGGCGCTGCCCAGGGAGTACCCGACGCTGCGGACGACGTAGTTGAAGCTCATGGCGCTCGACGTCTGGCTCTTGGGGGTGACGGCCAGGATGACGCCGGGCATCGCGGCCGAGAAGCCGCCGACGCCGAAGCCGAGCACGCCCATCGCCGCGAACAGTTCGGCCAGGTCCGACCGGGCCGCCGCAAACAAGGCGAAC
>Ga0102590_1000635_pt1 | contig 69828 bp, 58 predicted proteins | sample AraplaMF_Col_mMF_FD_76859 | JGI IMG/M metagenome (GOLD analysis project Ga0102590, IMG submission 76859) | Arabidopsis root microbial communities from the University of North Carolina, USA - plate scrape MF_Col_mMF | ecosystem: Host-associated > Plants > Roots > Endosphere | place: USA...
TTCGCGCCGGCTCATCGTCAACGCCTGGAACGTGGGCGAGCTGCCGCGGATGGCGCTGATGCCGTGCCACACCATGTTCCAGTTCTACGTGGCCGACGGGCGCCTCAGCTGCCAGCTGTACCAGCGCTCGGGCGATATCTTCCTCGGCGTGCCGTTCAATATCGCCAGCTACGCGCTGCTCACCCACATGGTGGCGCAGGTCTGCGGCCTGGGCGTGGGCGACTTCGTGCACGTGCTGGGCGACGCTCACCTATACAGCAACCATGTCGAGCAGGCCCGCCTGCAGCTGAGCCGCGAGCCGCGCCCGCTGCCCACGCTGCGGCTGAACCCGGACGTGCGCGCGCTGGAAGACTTCCGCTTCGAGGACGTGGCGATCGAGGGCTACACCCCGCACCCGGCCATCAAGGCGCCGGTCGCCGTGTGAATTGCCCTGGGCCGGCGGCCACCGCCCCGGCGGTGTTCGTGAGTACAATGCGCGGCTAGCGCGCGCCGACCCCCATATGGCCGCCCGTGCGTCCCCATACGGTTCGCTCATCTGGAGTCTTCATGGCCATTTCGCTCATCGCCGCGCTCGACGAGAACTCTGCCATCGGCCGCAAGGGCCAGCTGCCCTGGCACCTGCCGGACGACCTGCGCTGGTTCAAGGAGCTCACGCTCGGCAAGTTCGTGCTGATGGGCTACAACACGGCGGTGTCGGTCGGCCGCGCCCTGCCGGGCCGGACCAACCTGGTGCTGACGCGCAAGCACGAAGCGCCGTTCCCGGGCCAAGTCACCGTGCGTTCGCTGGAAGAGGGCCTGGCCCGCGCCGGCGGTACCGGACTGATGGTGATCGGCGGCGGCGAGGTCTACAAGGCGGCGCTGCCGAAGGCGCAGCGACTGTTCCTGACCTGGGTGAACGCGGCGGTGGACGGCGCGGATACCTTCTTCCCCGGCGTGCACTTCAGCGACTGGACCGAACTCAGCCGCACCCACCACAAGAAAGACGCCGACCACGCCTACGACTTCGACATGGTCGAGTACGTCCGCAGCAGCGTTTGAGCGCAGCGCCGCCTAGTTCCGTCATCCATGTCATGGCCGGCGTCCTGGTCGACCCGGCCGGACGCGTGCTGCTGGCGCAGCGGCCGGCCGGCAAGCACCTGGCCGGCACGTGGGAATTTCCCGGCGGCAAGCTCGAACCCGGCGAAACGGCCGAGGCTGGGCTGGCGCGCGAACTGCTTGAAGAACTGGGCATCGCGATCGGGCCGGCCGAGCCGCTGACCCGGGTGCCCTGGGCTTACGGCGAGAAGCGGCTGCTGCTCGATGCCTGGCTGTTGCGCCAGTGGCAGCGCGAGCCGCTGCCGCTGGAGCACGAGGCCTTGCAGTGGGCCGATCCGCAGGCGGTCGACCTGGCGCAGCTGGCGCCGGCCGACCGGGCCATCCTGCAGGCCTTGCGCCTGCCGCCGCGTTATCCGATCACCCCTGCGGACCTGCCGCCGGAGGCCTTCGATGCCTGCGCCGGCATGCTGCGCGATGCGCTGGCGCGGGGCGAGCGTTTGTTGCAGCTGCGCCTGCCGCTATGGCCGCACGCGCGGTTGCGCGAGCTGGCCGCGGCGCTGCTGCCGGAGGCGTCGAGCCGCGGTGCGCAGCTGCTGCTGAACGGCGATGTCGAGGGCGCTCGCGCGCTCGGCCCCGGCATCGGCGTGCAACTGAAGGCCTCCCAGCTGGACGCATGGACGGCGCGCCCCTTGCCGTGGAGCCAGCCGGTGGGAGCCAGCTGCCACGATGCCGGCGAACTGGCGCGGGCGCTGGCCGCGGGCGCCGATTTCGCGACCTTGTCGCCGGTCGCCGTCACCGCGACCCATCCGGATATCGCCGCCATGGGCTGGCCGGCTTTCGCCGCGCTGGCCGAGGCGGCTGCGCTGCCGGTCTATGCGCTGGGTGGCATGAGTGCGGCGGATATGGAGCGCGCACGCGCTGCGGGCGGGCAGGGCGTGGCGGGTATTCGAGGCTTCTGGAACCGCTGAGCGGCGCCGCTCAGGCCTGCGTCCTGGCCAGCGCCAGATAGCGTTCGTGCAGGGTGGCGACGGCGACATCCAGCGCCGCTTCCTCGCCGTGGTTCTCGATCACGTCGTCGGCCAGGGCGAGCCGTTCTTCGCGGCGCGCCTGGCGCTCGATCATGCGCCGGGCCAGCGGCTCGTCGATGCCGTCGCGCTGGACCAGCCGCGCCAGCTGCGCTTCTTCCGGCGCATCGACCACCAGGATGCGGTCCACCCAGCGGTAATGCGCGATGTTCTCGGCCAGCAGCGGAATCGCCAGCAGGCAGTACGGGCCATGGTCGGTGCCGGCGCGTTCGCGCAGCCAGCTGCGCACGCGCGGGTGGGTGATGGCTTCGAGCTGGCGCCGCGCCATGTCGTCGGCGAACACGCGCCGGCGCATCGCAGCGCGGTCGAGCTGGCCGCTGTCGTCCAGCACGCCGGGGCCGAAGGTCTGCACGATCGCCGCCAGGCCTTCGCTGCCTGGCTTGACCACTTCGCGCGCGGCGATGTCGGCGTCGTAGATCGCGATGCCCCGCGCCTCGAAGCGGCGCGTCACCGCGCTCTTGCCGGAGGCGATCCCGCCGGTGAGCGCGACGACGTAGGAGCGCGGCGCGTTCACCGCAGGCCGGTCAGCTGCATATAGGCGTGCAGCAGGCCGTCGCCGGCCACGAACCACAGCCAGCCGGCCATGGCGATGAACGGCCCGAACGGCATCGGCAGCTCGCGCTGGTGCTTGCGCAGGGCGATCAGCGTGCCGCCGACCACCGCGCCGACCAGCGAAGACAACAGCACGATCGGCAGCAGCGCGCCCGCGCCCATCCACGCGCCCAGCGCGGCCAGCAGCTTGAAGTCGCCGTAGCCCATGCCTTCCTTGCCGGTGGCCAGCTTGAACAGCCAGTACACGCTCCACAGGCTGAGGTAGCCGACGGCGGCGCCGATAATCGCCGCGGTGGGCGAGACGAACATCGGCAGCAGGCTCAGCAGCAGGCCCAGCCACAACAGCGGGTAGTTGAGCTGGTCCGGCAGGTACTGGGTGCGGAAGTCGATGCCGGCCAGCGCGATCAGCATCCAGGTGAAGACCAGGCCGGCCAGCGCCGGCAGGGTCGGGCCGAACTTCCACACCACCACGGCGCTGAGCACGCCGCTGAGCAATTCCACCAGCGGGTACTGGATCGAGATCGGTACCTTGCAGTAGCGGCAGCGGCCGCGCAGCAGCAGCCAGCCGAACACCGGGATGTTGTCGAGGGCCGACAGGCGATGCTTGCACTGCGGGCAGTGCGAGGGTTCGAACACGATGCCCGGGGGCAGCGGCGCGGCTTCGTCGGCCTCCAGTTCCAGCACGTCGCGCGCTTCGCGGCGCCACATCGCCGTCATCCGCTCGGGCAGGCGCAGGATCACCACGTTGAGGAAGCTGCCCACGAGCAGGCCGAGCACGGCCGCCACGGTGATCCAGGCCCAAAGGGGAAGCTCAGGCATCGTCATTTCGCGCCGATGATTTCGAGGGCTATAAAAAAAGCCCCCCTCCCGACGGGAGAGGGGCTCGGATGCGAGAGCTTACACCGTGCCCGCGAGCTTGAAGATCGGCAGGTACAGCGACACCACCATGCCGCCCACCAGCACGCCGAGGATCACCATGATCAGCGGCTCGAGCAGGGTAGAGAGGGTGTCGACGGCGTTGTTGACCTCTTCCTCGTAGAACTCGGCCACCTTGAACAGCATGTTGTCCAGGGCGCCGGATTCCTCGCCGATGGCGGTCATCTGCACCACCATGTTCGGGAACAGGCCGGTCTGGCGCATGGCCAGCTGCAGCTGGTGGCCGACCGCGACGTCGTCGCGCATCTGCCGGACCGCATCGCCGTACACGATGCTGCCGGTGGCGCCGGCCACCGCCTCCATCGCTTCCACCAGCGGCACGCCGGCGCGGAAGGTCACGCCGAGGGTGCGCGCGAAGCGGGCGATGGCGGACTGGCGCAGGATGTTGCCGATGACCGGGAGCCTGAGCATCACGCGGTCCAGGAAGTGCGCCACTGCCGGCGAACGGTTCTTGGCCATCACCAGGGCGACGATGCTGCCCACGATGACGCCGATCACCACGTACCAGTAGCTCTGCATGAACTGCGAGGCGGAGATTACGATCTGGGTCGGGGCCGGCAGTTCCGCGCCGGCGTCCTTGAAGGTCTGCTGGAACACCGGCACCACGAACAGCAGCAGGATCATGCTGACCAGCATGGCCACCACCAGCACCATCACCGGATAGAACAGGGCCTTCTTGATCTTGCTCTTGATGCCCTCCATCCGCTCCTTGTAGGTGGCCACGGTGTCCAGCACCGTGTCGAGCACACCGGCGGATTCGCCCGCGTGCACCAGGTTGCGGTAGAGCTCGTCGAACTCGACGGGATACTTGCCCAGCGCCTCGTGCAGCGCGGCGCCGCCCTCGATGTTCTGCTTCACATCGACCAGCATGTTCTTGAAGCGGACGTTCTTCTGGCCGTCGGCGATGATGTCGAAGGACTGCACCATCGGCACGCCGGAGGCCATCATGGTGGCGATCTGGCGGCTGAAGATGGCGACGTCGCGCGGCTTGACCTTGCTGCCGGCGGCGCCGAACAGGGGCTTGGACTTCTCGCGCACCGTCTGCGGATTCATGCCCTGGCGGCGCAGTTCCGCCTTCACCAGCGAAGCGTTCTTCGCCGGCATCTCGCCCTTCATGCGCTTGCCGCGCTTGTCCAGCGCGATCCAGTCGTACATGGTCAACTGGCTGACGGCGGCGCGCGCCGCGCCGCGGGCGCGAGCGTCTTTGGCTGCCGTGACTGCTGTGGCCATACGAGAATTCCCCCTTCGAGCTTGCCGGCCAGGAGCCGGCGGCAAATTTCATGCAGCTTAGTGCAAATATCCCCAGGCAATCCGTGCCTTGGCACGCAACTCCAATGTTACCGGCGTCCCGTCCTGTGCGGCCGGGCCGGCCTCAGTCCTTGGTGACGCGGTCGATCTCGGCCAGGCTGGTGACGCCCTGCTTGACCTTCAGCAGGGCCGAGGCGCGCAGGTCGTTGATGCCGGCCTTGCGCGACACCTCGGCGATCTGCATCGCATTGCCGCCCTGCAGCACGATTTTCTGGATGTCCTCCAGCATCGGCATCACCTGGTAGATGCCCACGCGGCCCTTGTAGCCCTCGTTGCAGTTGTCGCAGCCGACCGCTTCGTACAGGGTGAGGCCGGCGTCGATGTCTTCCTGGGTGAAGCCGGCGGCCAGCAGGGTCGCCGCCGGCAGGTCCAGCGGCTTCTTGCAGTCGTGCAGGCGGCGCGCCAGGCGCTGGGCGATCACCAGCGTGACCGACGAGGTGATGTTGTAGGGCGCGATGCCCATGTTCATCAGGCGCGAGATGGTCTGCGGCGCGTCGTTGGTATGCAGGGTGGACAGCACCATGTGGCCGGTCTGCGCGGCCTTGATGGCGATCTCGGCGGTTTCCAGGTCACGGATTTCGCCGACCATGATCACGTCCGGATCCTGGCGCAGGAAGGAGCGCAGGGCCGCCGCGAAGGTCATGCCGCGCTTGGTGTTCTGCTGGACCTGGTTGATGCCCTCGACGCGGATTTCGACCGGATCCTCGACCGTGGAGATGTTGCGCTCGTTGGTGTTGAGGATATTGAGCGCGGTGTACAGCGACACGGTCTTGCCCGAGCCGGTGGGGCCGGTGACCAGCACCATGCCGTAGGGCTTGTGGATCGCGTTGACGTAGAGCTCTTTCTGCACTTCCTCGTAGCCGAGCTTGTCGATGCCCAGCTTGGCGGTGGAGGCGTCCAGGATACGCAGCACGATCTTCTCGCCGAACAGCGTGGGCAGCGTGCTGACGCGGAAGTCGACCGAGCGGCTCTTGGACAGATTGAGCTTGATGCGGCCGTCCTGCGGCACGCGGCGCTCGGCGATGTCCAGGCCGGCCATTACCTTCAGGCGCGAGGAAATGCGCGTGGCCAGCTTCATCGGCGGGCTGGCCACCGCGCGCAGCATGCCGTCCATGCGCAGGCGCACCCGGTAATTGGTCTCGAACGGCTCGAAGTGGATGTCCGAGGCGCCGCGCTTGATCGCGTCCACCAGGATCTTGTTGACGAACTTGACCACCGGGGCATCGTCGTTCGCCGTGGCGTCGATGCCGGTGGAATCGCCGTCGTCGTCACCGGCTTCGAGCGCCAGCTCCTCCAGGCCGTCGCCACCGAGGTCGGGGACAGAGGAGCTCATCGAGCTGAGCGCGCCCTCGATCACCCGGTGCAGCTGGGCGCGCTCGACCAGGATCGGTTCCACCATGCAGTTGGAGTGGAACTTGATCTCGTCCAGCGCATGCGACTGCATCGGATCGGCGATGCCGACGAACAGGCGCTTGCCGCGGCGGAACAGGGGCAGGGCGTGATGCTTGTTGATCAGCGCCTCGCTGATCAGGTTCAGCGGCATGTTGGCCGGCTGCAGCGCGGACACGTCCATCGCCGGCATGCCGAACTCGGCCGAGGCGAGCTGGGTGAGGCGGCCGCTGTCGACCAAGCCGTGATCCAGCAGCCAGGCGGTCAGCGAAGTCTTGCCCTGGGTCGAGTCGAGCACCGCCTTGCGCACGTCCGGCTCGGGGAGGACCCCCTCCGATACCAGGCGCCGGGCCATGCCGGACAGCCCTGCCAGAGACGGTTGCATTTGCGTCGCCATGATCTGAATGTCGTCCAGCCCCCTGATTGGCGGGGAATTTACCGCAGATGTCGCGACCGGTCACCCTTCCGTCGGGGCCAATGACGGGAAGGTGACTCCATGCACAGTTTGGCCGGCTTCGCAGGGCTTTGCGGCGTGGCCGCCGCGTCGCGAAAAAGTGGTGGTTTCGTCAATTCGGCCACAGCCGCCCCTGTGCAGGCAGGCTATCATTCGCGTTTACGCTCGGGGGAGTCATTTTGGACCGTATCAGTATCGTTTTGCCGGCCAAGAACGAGGCCGCGGCCCTGAAGACCCTGCTGCCGCGCCTGCGGGCGGCCCAGCCGGACGCCGAGATCATCGTGGTGGACGATGGCTCCACCGACGACACCCGCGAGATCTGCGCCGCCGCCGGCGTCCAGTGCCAGTCCTCGCCGTATTCGATGGGCAACGGCGCGGCGATCAAGCGCGGCGCCCGCGCCGCCACCGGCGACATCCTGGTCTTCATGGACGGCGACGGCCAGCACGACCCCGCCGACATCGCCCGCCTGCTGGCCAGGCTGGCCGAAGGCTACGACATGGTGGTCGGCGCCCGCGACTGGGGCAGCCAGGCCGGCGTCGGGCGGGGCGTGGCCAATACCATCTACAACTGGCTGGCGACGCGGATGACGGGGCATGTGGTGGCGGACCTGACGTCGGGGTTTCGGGCGGTGCGTGCCGAACGCTTCCTCGAATTCCTGCACCTGCTGCCGAACGGGTTCTCGTATCCGACCACCAGCACGATGGCGTTCTTCCGCAGCGCGTATCCGGTGGCGTACCTGCCGATCAAGGCGGCGCAGCGAGTGGGCAAGAGCCATATCAAGCCGTTGAAGGATGGCGTGCGGTTCCTGCTGATCATCTTCAAGATTGCGACGTTGTATTCGCCGCTCAAGCTGTTCGCACCGGCGGCCGTGGTGTTCTTCCTGCTCGGGTCCGCGAACTACGCGTGGACGTTCTCGCACGAAGGCCGCCTGACCAACATGAGCACGCTGATGTGGAGCGCCGCGGTCATCATCTTTCTGATCGGCCTGGTCTCGGAGCAGATCACGGCGCTGATGTACCGGCGCGATGGCTGAGCGGCTGCGCATCCTGCTGGTGACGCGTAATCTGCCGCCGTTGATCGGTGGCATGGAGCGACTCAACTGGCATATGGCGCAGGAGCTCGCTCGCTACGGCGACGTCCGCGTGGTCGGTCCGTCGGGTTCGGCCGCACTTGCTCCCGCGGGTGTCACGGTGGTGGAAGTCCCGCTCAAGCCGTTGTGGAAGTTCATCGGGTGCGCCACTGTCGAGACATGGAAAATCGCGCGCCGCTGGCGTCCGCACGTCGTGCTCGCGGGCAGCGGCCTGACGGCACTGCCGGCCTGGCTTGCGGCAAGAAGCGCAAAGGCGCGCGCCGCGGCCTACGTGCATGGCCTGGACATGGCGGTGCCGCATCCAGTTTATCGCGCGCTGTGGTTTCCCGCGTTGCGGCGCATGGAATGCGTCATCGCTAATAGCGGGGCAACCCGCGCACTGGCCATATCGGCAGGCGTCGCCGCATCGAGGATTCGCATCGTACACCCGGGCGTGCAGTTGCCTGGGCTCCCTGATTCGGAGGTGATCAGACGCTTTCGTGCCGAGCATGACTTGGGCGATGCACCTCTGCTGCTCTCGGTCGGCCGCTTGAGCACTCGCAAGGGCCTGCGCGAATTCGTTACGCAAGTCCTGCCTCGCATCGTGCAAGCGGTCCCCCAGACAACCCTGCTGGTGGTGGGGGATGCGCCGAGCCAGGCCTTGCATGCGGGCACACAGACGATCGAATCTATCAAGGCTGCTGCCGCCGAAGCCGGCGTGGCCGGGCAACTGCGCTTCCTTGGCCAGATCACCGACTACGGTCAGTTGGGTGTCGTCTACGGCGCGGCCGATGTCCACGTATTCCCAGTGCGCGAACTTCCCGGCGACCCCGAAGGCTTCGGGATGGTGGCGGTGGAAGCGGCCGCGCATGGGTTGCCGACCGTGGCGTTCGCCACCGGCGGAGTGACCGATGCGGTGGCGGAAGGCCGGTCCGGTCATCTGGTCAAGGCAGGCGATTACGAGGCGATGGCCGATGCGGTGATCGATGTGTTGACCTCCGGCGTCGACCTCGCGCAGCCCTGCCGCGATTTCGCCCGGCGATTCGCGTGGGATGCATTTGGCGAAGGCGTGGTGCGCGCGGTATCCATGGAAGACGATGCGTATCACGCACCGGCGTCCGGCTCGAGGAGCTGAAGGCGCGTGGCGTACGTTCTTTTCAGCAAGGCGGCCGCGCTGATTTCCATGCGTGGCGGGTCCTTGGCGCAGAGTTCGTTGACCGTCATGGTCTGGAGTGGTGCGCGTCTGGGGACGCAACTTGTTTGGGTGTTGCTGCTCGCGCGAGCCCTTGGGGCATCAAGCTACGGTTTGTTTTCCGGTCTGGCCGCGCTGGCCTTGGCGATGAGTGGCTTTGTCGGTCTCGGTCTCGGCTTGCGCATGTATCAGGATGCCGCGCGTGACCACGGAATGTTGAGCCTGCGTTGGCGCCAGGCGTCCTTGCTGACCGCCGTTACCGGCGTGATGTTGGCGGGGCTGTATCTGCTTGTCGCCCGCAGAATATATTCAACAGCGGACGGATGGCTGTTGTTGGCCATCGCATTGTCCGAACTGGTGTGGGCGCCCTGGGTAACCCAGATCGCCTACGCTTATGCGGCTCGAGGTTGGATGGGATTTGCGTCCGCGGTTCCGGTGATTCTCTCGCTGGCCCGTGTGGTGGCCGTGCTCATCCTTTATCTGTTCCCCGGAGGGAGCGACATCGGTACCTATGCATGGCTGCATGGGTTGTTTACCGCGGCCGCATCATGGTTGTTGATCCTGGATGTCCGGCGTCGACTTGCCATCGAATCCGGAGGTCGCGGCATCCAACGGGGCGATATCTGGTCTGGTCTGGGGTTCTCCGCGATGCAGGCGAGCACGCTTGCGCTCAGCACGCTGGACAAGTCATTTGCGTTGCTCTGGGGCGGAGAAGCTTTGGCTGGACGTTATGTTGCGGCCAACCGGTTCGTAAGTGTGGCGGCCCTGCCGGTCGATGCCTTGGTGATGGCGGCCTTGCCCAGGCTGTTTCGCGCGGCGGACAAACCGGCGGCTGCGGTACGGGCGCTGTCGCTGCTCGCCCTGGGCGCTGGTGGATATGGCATGGTCATGGGGACGGCGGTCTGGCTTGGTAGTGGATTGGTGCCGTGGCTGCTCGGCCCGAGCTTTGCTGAGTCCGCTGGAGCAGTGCGCCTGCTGGCGCTGTATGTGCCCCTGTACTGCCTGCGGATACTCGGGACTAACGCCTTGTTGGGGTTGGGCTGGAAGAGTTGGCGTTTCTACAGCGAAGTCCTGGCGGTCGTGGCTATGGGTGTAGGGATCGCCTGGCGTGTACCTGTTGCCGGGCTGGAGGGTGCGGTGCAAGTGGTGCTTGGTGCCGAAGCGTTTCTTGGCGCGCTGGTATGGGGGCGCTTGATCTATGGCATGACCCGGCGGATGAAGGGAGCGCATGAGTAACGATTATCTGCATGCCGTGCGCGAATATGAGCTTGGTCTGGTAATGGCTGAGCTGCCCGACACGAATTCGACTCAATCAGGCGCGCGGGTGTTGGACATCGGTGCCGGTACGGGACATCAGTCGGCGTTGTTGCAGGCGCGCGGCTATCGGGTGACGGCTGTCGATCTTCCCGTAAGCAGCTATGCCTCCGCGCGGGTTTTCCCGGTGATCGATTACGACGGAACCCGGCTGCCATTGCCGGATGCGTCGGTGGATGTCGTGTTCAGTTCCAATGTCCTGGAACATGTGTCCTCGATCGCCCCATTGCTGGATGAGTGCCGACGCGTGCTGATCGATGGCGGACTGGCCGTGCACGTGCTGCCGACGCCAGCGTGGCGCTGGTGGACCACTTTGACGCATTACCCCTGGCTAGTAGCCAAGGTCTGGCGTCGGGCAGCCGGATCGCAGCCGAGGGGAAAAGGGGGGGGCGGGAGGCCGTCTCGGCCCTGGTGGACGATGTTGTGGCCGGAACGTCACGGGGAGCGGGGCACGACAGTTACCGAGCCTTATTATTTTTCAGAGCGATGGTGGCAAACGGTATTTGCCGAATCGGGCTTCCGGGTCGAGAAGACCTATCCCACGGGGCTCTTCTATACGGGGAACATGCTTTTCGCCGAGCGCCTGCCTATCTCGGCACGCCGCCGGCTTTCCCTATGGCTGGGATCATCGTGCCGTGTATACGTGATGCGCGTGGCTCGCCCTGCCGGTGACGCCCTTAAAATTCCCTAAGTATTGCGACGACCCGAATGAGTACACCGATGACTGACCGCTGCTCCCGGCTGGTTGATCCCCGCGCTGGCTCGCCACTTCAGCGAAGCGAGGACGCGTACGTTGCGCAGGACGGCACCAGATATCCGATCGTGGACGGCGTGCCGCGCTTTGTCGCCGGTGAGAACTATGCACGAGCGTTCGGCGAGCAGTGGGTGCGATTCCCGCGGACCCAGCTCGATTCGGCAACGGGCATTCCCTTGTCGGCAACTCGCCTGGAACGCTGCCTGCGCCAAAGCCTCGCGTCGCTCGATGGGCAACTTGTGCTGGAAGCTGGCTCGGGCGCCGGAAGATTTACCGAGATACTGCTGAAGCATGGGGCGGTGCTCGACTCGTTCGACTTCTCCGGTGCCGTGGCCGCGAACAAAGCGAACAACGGAGCGAGCGACCACCTGTGCCTGGTCCAGGGGGACATACGCCAGATGCCTTTCCCCAAGGATGCCTACGACCTCGTGCTCTGCCTTGGCGTGGTCCAACATACTCCGGACTCCGAAGAGAGTATCCGCGCCTTGTGGTCACGCGTGCGGCCCGGCGGGCGCCTGGTGTTCGACCATTACCGGTGGAAGCTGAGGAACTTCATGCCGCCGCCGCTCGGCGTCGCCGGCCTGTTCTATCGCTGGTATTTCCTGCGTGTTCCCAAGGAGCGCCAGTTCGCCGCCGTCAAGCGCGTGTTCGACTTCTGGTTTCCGCTGGTATGGCGTTTCAGGGAGTCGAAGGCGTTGCAGTTCGTGCTCAGCAGGATGACGCCGATCGTGAACTACTATCCGCATTTCGGGTTGCGGGACAGGGAGATGTATTACGACTGGATGCTGCTGGATACCAATGATGCGATGACGGATGTCTACAAGCATCGGCGGACTGCCAAGCAGATTCGACGCTTTCTGGAGCAGCTCGGGGCGACGGATATCGAGGTGACCCATGGGGGCAATGGCGTGGAGGCTTCTTGCAGGAAACCGCTATGAAAACCGTTGGCTGCCTCTGCGGCTGCATTAAAATTTCCGGTGCCCACTGAGTCATTTCTCATGTGCGGAATAGCGGGACTTCTGGGAAATCCGGCCATGGACATGGAGTCTCTGCTTCTGTCCATGAATTCGTCGCTGCGCCACCGTGGCCCGGACGACGGTGGCATCTGGGCCGATGGGAGCCGCTCCATCGGCTTGGCTCACCGTCGGCTCGCCGTGGTGGACCTTTCGCCTGCAGGCGCACAGCCGATGCAGTCGGAAGGCGGAAGGTATGTGCTTTCGTACAACGGAGAGATCTACAACCATGTTGAGCTTCGCCAAGAGCTGATCGCTGCTGGGGTAAGCGGATGGCGTGGCCATTCCGATACGGAAGTGCTCCTCGCGGCCATCGTCCAGTGGGGCGTGGATGAAGCATTGCGCCGCTGCAATGGCATGTTTGCCATGGCGCTGTGGGATCGTTCCAGCGGCGAGCTTGTGCTGGCGCGCGACCGTACAGGCGAAAAGCCGTTGTACGTCGGATGGGTCGCTGGCGCGATCGTATTCGGGTCGGAATTGCGTGCCCTGCGCTGCCATCCGGGCTGGAAGCAGGAGATTGAGCCTTCGGCGCTCGCGCTCATGCTTCGGCTCGGATATGTGCCTGCGCCGTGGAGCATCCAGAAGGGCGTGTTCAAGCTGCCGGCCGCCAGCCTGCTTAGGCTGCGGAGGGAGGATGCGGACAAGCCGCTGCCGGTCGACGCGTTCGCGGCGCGGCTGGAGCATTACTGGAGCCTCGACGAGACTATCGGGCAAGCCCTGGCGCAGCCTTGGGAGGGCTCGGAAGACGAGGCCATGGATGCCTTGCAATCCACGCTCGACGACGCGGTGCGGATCCGCATGACCGCCGATGTGCCGATCGGCGCGCTGTTGTCTGGCGGCATCGATTCCAGCCTGGTCGTGGCCAGCATGCAGCGCCAGTCGTCGGTGCCGGTGCGGACCTTCACGGTGGGCTTCGATGAGGCGGCTTTGGATGAATCCGGCCATGCGCGCGACCTTGCTCGCCTGCTCGGCACCCGGCATGAAGAGATCCGGGTGTCCGCGCCTCACGCGCTGGATATGGTGGCTCGCCTTCCCGAGGTGTACGACGAGCCATTCGCCGATGTAGCGCAGATGCCGGCTCTGCTGGTTTGCGAAGCTGCCCGAAAGCATGTGACGGTTGCTTTGACCGGCGATGGCGGCGACGAGTTGTTCCATGGCTATCAGCGCTACCTGAACGCCGAACAGTCATGGGGCATGCTCGAAGGATTGGGCGTGAGCGGCAGAAGAGTCGTTGCAGGGTTTCTGGAAAAGGCCGGACGACTGGCGCCTCGAGGAAAGCGTTCGGTCTCCTTGCTCAGGCAGGCCGGGCGTATCCCAGCCATCGATGGCGATGACTACTACGCAAGGTTGCTCACCTTCACAGGCAGCGCGGAGGGGACTGGTGGCGAAACGCTCTCGCACAGCATGCGCTGGGCCTGGCCTCGTATTCCGTCGAATGTGAGTGGCCTGGCGAAGCGAATGCGCTATGTGGACCAGCGCATGAGTCTCCCCGAGGGTATCCACACCAAGCTCGACCGAGCCAGCATGGCAGTGGCTCTGGAGCTGCGCGTACCTCTGCTGGATCCCCGTCTTCTCGCCATGTCCTGGCGCATGCCTCAGCCATGGTTGGCGCAGCGCGGTGTGGGCAAGCTGTTGCTGCGGAAAATGCTGGGACGGCAACTGCCTGCTTCGCTGGCGTCGCGCCCGAAGCACGGCTTCGACGTGCCGGTCAGCACCTGGCTGCGCGGGCCATTGCGCGAGTGGGCCGCCGATCTGCTGGTCAGCGAAGTGCCGAAGAACGATGCGTGGGTGGATGCACGGGTGGCTCGATCCCTGTTCGACGATCATGTCTCCGGGCGCGCGGACTATGGCTACGCCCTCTGGGCACTGCTGATGTATCTGAGCTGGAGCGCCCGGCATGGCTGAGCGCGCGTTGCGGATTCTGGTCATCGGCAACCTGCCGCCGCATGTATTGGGTGGAGCGGAGAATCAGGTGGCGCGCTTGGTGACCGAGTGGGCCAGGGCGGGCGTGTCGGTCGAAGTAGCGGGGCATCGTATTCCCGATGGCGTGCAGAATCTGTCAGGCCAGGCAATCCGCACTCACCGGATGCGTGCCTGGGGTTTCGGTGGGCGGATCGGGCGGGCGCTTGGCTACGCCGCCTCGATGGCCGGACTGGTTTTGCGCAAGCGGCATGCTTATGACGTGGTCTACTGCCGCGGGATTGGCGACGGCGTGCTGTGCCTGGTCGTATTGAAAGCCATGAAGCTGTGCAGGTGGCCGATCATGGCGTGTCCGATCAATGCTCGCGGCGCCGGCGATGCGGCTTTTGTCCGATCCATCCCGGGATGGCGATGGCTGGCCAAGCTGATCGATCGCCACGTCCAGGCCATCAACCTCATCAATACCGCGATTGCCGACGACTTGAAGGCGATCGGCATTGAGCGGCCCAGACTGAGCCGGGTGCCCAATGGAATTGCGATACAGGATCTGCAGCCGCGGGCATCTGTCGCGAAGGTGCGGCGCCTGGTGTGGACCGGAAGGCATAGCGAGCAGAAAGGACTGGATCTGCTGCTTCTTGCCTTGGCGTCCTGCCGGCAGCAGGGGATCGACTTTCGCCTCGATCTGTTCGGTGATGGAGTGCAACGCGATGCGTTGATGCGGCAGGCAGAGCAGCTCGTCCTGGCCGACTGCATCCGATTCCGCGATCCTGTCGCAGCGGAGGAGGTGCGGCTGGTGTTGCTGGATGCGGACATCTTTGTGCTCCCATCCCGCTATGAAGGCATGTCCAACTCGGCCCTGGAGGCGATGGAGTCTGGGCTGCCGGTGCTGTGTACCCGTTGTGGCGGTATCGACGGCTATATCGAGGGTGAGGCGGGATGGGTATGCGATCCGAATTCCGTTGACGGTCTGCTGGAAGCATTGCTGCGGATGTTTGCCGCTTCCGACGAGGACGTGCTTCGGCTGGGGCGCCGCGCGCGCGCACTAGTGGAGCATCAGTTCGCGATCGAGGCCGTCGCCGCCGCTAATCTTTCGTTGTTGGCGCAGGTCGCGGGCAGGGAAGGGGCTTATGCGCCTGCTTGTTCTCAGTAAGCGGCAGTACACCGGCAGGGATCTTCTCGATGACCGCTATGGGCGCTTATACGAGTTGCCGGTGGCGTTGGCGGCGAGAGGCCACGGCGTAGCAGTTCTGGTTGCATCGTATCGGGCACGCGGCGAACTGAGCCGCGTGGAGTCCGGTGTCTCCTGGCATTCCATGGACGCTTGGCGCTCGCCGATGGCTTATCGCCGCAGACTTCGCGAGCTGCTGCGCGACTTTCGTCCGGACGTCATCTGGGCCAGTTCTGATGCCTTTCACGTGATAGGTGCAGCAACTGTCGGCCGCCGGTCGCGCATACCGGTAGTGGCGGATTTCTATGATGACTACGAGGCATTCGGCCTGACATCGCTACCTGGATTGCGCTCGATGCTGCGCAGGGCGTCCGCGCAGGTGGATGCGATCAGTGTCGTGAGTCATTCGCTTGCCGCCACGCTCAAGTCGCGGGCATCGATTATTGCGCCCGTGGAAGTGGTGCCGAACGGTGTTCCTGGGATATTTACGCAGACCATGGGCCGCGATGAAGCCCGTCAGTTGCTGGGATTGCCGCAAGGCGTGCCACTGATAGGTACTGCTGGTGCTTTGAGCAGTTCCCGCGGCATCGGTGACCTGCTGGAAGCTTATCGGCTATTGCGCAAGCGGGAACCGGCGGCAAGGCTGGTGGTTGCGGGGCCGCGCGATCGCGCACTATCGCGGGACCTCGCCGAGAACGCGATAGACCTGGGCATGCTTCCGCATGCCCAGGTCGCGCTGCTCTACTCCGCCCTGGATGTGGGTGTTGTATGCAACAAGGACAGCGCCTTTGGGCGTGCCTGCTATCCCCAGAAGCTCGCTGAAATGGTCGCCAGCGGGCTTCCGGTGGTGGTGGCTGCCGTTGGAGATGCAGGGTTATTGTTGGAGAGTCATCCGAGGTGCCTGTATGTGCCGGGAGATGCCGATGGCCTGTCCCGGCGACTGGAGCAGCAGTTGCGAACCCCGGTAGTGGTGCCATCGTCGCTGGCATGGCATTGGAGCACGCTGGCGATCAAGCTGGAGGGCGTACTGCAAAGGGCGGCCCGTTTACAGCCGTTTGGCAGCTGATAGCTTTGTCACACCGCGCTCATGCGCGGCGCTTCTTTCATGACGACGGCAGGCGAGCCCGCAGTTCGGCGATACTGCTGTTCAGGCGACCGCCGAAGTTAAGCGCATCGAGATCTCGCAGTGCTTGCTTTGCTTCGTCATACCGCCCCTGCGCCAAAAGCATGCGGATCACGGTGATGTGATAAGCCGGCTCGCTGGGCACGGCAGCCATGGCTTCACGTGCCATACGCTCTCCCAGCGCTTTGTCGTCCAACACGTTCCAGGCGTAATCGCCATAGGTGGACAAGAGTCGAGCGCCGGGGCGCGGGTGAGACAGCGCGGCGCTGAAGGCATCGATCATTCGCTGCTGCGGCAAGTCGCATTGCCGGCTCCGCGCGCATTGTACGAGTGCCGCGAGCGAGCTCTCGTCCTGCACGCCGAGTGGCCGCATCTTGAGCTTGGCGGTCATGCTGTCCCACCAGGCATCCTTGAGCGGAATCCGCATCCGTGAGTTCATGAAGATCAGCGCTTGCTGCGGAAGGATGGACGAGCCCGGAAGAACTGCCGCGCGTTCCAGTGGGGCGTAAGCCATCTGTGTGAACGGTGACGCGGGATCGTAGCCGGACAGAATGATGTAGGTGCGGCCAAGCTCGTATTGCGCGCGCGGCGAGTCGGGGGCGCGTGCCGCCAGTTCTTCGGCGAGCCGCAGCGGGCTGCTCCAGGCATGAGACGTCATGGCGGTGAGGCTTGCCCACACCAGAAACAGGACGCCGAGAAGCGTCCGGCGAATCCACAGCATCCGCTCAGGTGTGATCTGGGCGTTGCCGACCAGTACCGGCACGATGGCAAGCATCAGGCCGAAGCTGGCGAAGTAGTTGCGATGCTCGTAGATCAGCTCGAGCGGCAGGATGGTGCCGGTCAGCAGATGGCAGCCGATGAAGAGTTGCAGACCCAGTGCGATCAGCGGTTGGCGCTTGCGCAGATACAGCGCGAGAAAACACAGGATAGTAAGCGCGACGATCCCTGAGGTCGTAGTCCACGGCGACAGCAGGCCTGTCGAGATGCGAAAGTTGTCGTGATAAAAGCTCAGCGCATCGGGTGTGGGCAGCAGCGTCCATATGACATAGGAAGGGACGATGCGCGCCTCGCTGAAAAGGCGGGTGGCTAGCGTGAAATCGCGGGTGGCCCAGCCCGAAGGCTTCAGCAGCCCGGGCAGCAGCCAAGTGAGGCCGACGATCAGAGGCAGGCCCAGGAACAGCAGGAAGCCGCCCGATATCCAGAAGTCGCGTCGTCCGTCCGTGCCCTGGAAGCGAAAAACCACCCATTCCACGGAGGCCGCATACAGCGGCAGCATGACGGCCGTTTCCTTGGCCAGGAGGCCGATCGCCGTGGACACCGTGACGCTTGCCGCGCTCAAGACGAGTCCACGGCAATAGTTTCCCGCGAGCATCATGCGCCTGCCGGCGATGTACCCGATCAAGCCTGCCAGGACGAAGAGGTTGGCCATGCTCTCCATACGCTGCACGACGTACAGCACGGAGGTGAGATTGATAGGCAGCAAGAGCCAGCCGCCGGCGATCCATGCGGCGACTACGCCTGCGTGGTTGTCGGCCTCGCGATAGTCGCCCGTCGGCTTGGCGGCGATGATCAGCTGTCGCGCAAGCGCGAAAACCAGTAGGCCGTTCAACAAGTGGATGACGAGATTGGTGAGCTTCATCCAATAGGGACTCAGCCCGGTCAGCAAGTAGTTCGCGGCAAAGCTGAGCGAGGCGAGCGGGCGCTTGAAATCGCTGGCCGGCGAAGATAGGGCGGCCTCCATCAGCGAGGCGAGGCTGGCGTTCGAAGGTTGCACGCCGCGGTTGTCGACGATATTGGGATAGTCGTCGAACAGCCATGTTCCGCTCAGTCCCGGCCAATAGATGGCCAGGGTCGTGGCAAGCAGGATGATGAGCGTGATGCCGCCTGAGCGGAAAGGGCGAACGAGTGCGGTCATGCGGATTCGGTGGACAAGGGGCGGCTTTGCGCGTCTGTGCGCAGGGTCTGGCGTAACCGTACCAGTTCTTTGTCCCAGTAGTGCTGGCGGCGCAGCACCCAGGCGTGGAGGCGGGCCATGCCGCGGGCCGGCACGAATTCGTTCGAGCTCTCCGCCTCATAGTGGTCCAGATGCTGCAATCCCTGGGCGGGATAGCCGGCCGAACCCAGCAGGGCTGCTTGCTGGAAAGCGATAGTGGGCGTTATCTGCTGATCGAGCGCGAGGTTGAAAGACGCGAGGGCCGCGGATGGGTCATGCCGCTCCAGCGCGATCCGGCCGCGGAGGTAATAGAGATCCTGCCGCCGCCCGGGCGCTTGCGTCAGGCGGGGGTTGGACATGGCGGCATCGAGCAACGCTTCGATGCCTTCCAGGTTCATCTCGGGACAGGTGGGAGCGCGGATTTGGTCCAGGCTGCGCCCGAACCAGCTCGCGAGCAGGTTCCCGGTGTCGCGCGTGGTGCGCAGGGCGACGATGGAGGCTCGCATAGTTGCCTGGTCCACCGTACCCAGCTGACATTGCGCAGCGAGCAGGTTCAAGGCCAGCTGCACTTCATCGGGCGCGCGCTCGAGGGCCGGAGCCAGGCGCCTGATCGCCTGATCCGGATGCCCGCCCGCCATTTCCTCCTGCGCCGCATAAGCCTGTGCTCGCGGCGATTGTGGATTGAGCCTGGCCCACAGCAGGGCCTGGTCGCGTGTATTGCCCCACAAATCCGCGCGAGCATGTGTCATCCAGGCGAATCCGGCGACAAGCAGCAATGCGATCGCTGCCTTTGCCCGCCGGCCGAGCATGCTGGCGTGCTCCATCGCCTCGGGGGGCATCATCGTCATGGGGGCGCCGCAAAGCCATAGCGCCAGCGGCCAGAACATCAGCAGGGCCGGCAGGTAGTTGCGATGTTCGAAGTACAGTTCGAGCGCGATTGTGCTCGATTCCATCGATTGCCCGACGAAGTAGAAGGCAATGGCCAACGCGACGGCGGGTGCCTTGCGGCGCGCAAGGCAGGCGCCTGCCAATAGTCCCAGCATGCCGAGCAGGGCCGCTAGCGTGCTGCTTGGCGACCACAACGACGTCGAAGCCACGAACTGATCGTTGAACACACCAGCGGTGAAGGGGTGTGGCAGCCATAGTAGCCGCAGGTATTCGAACAGCACGCGCGGCTCGGTGATCAAGCGTTGTCCCAGTGTCCATGGCCGCACGCCGGAGATGCCGTGCGCGAGTCCCTGCCAGCCTTGGAGTAGCAGGTATGAGCCCACCGCGACGCTGGGTAGCACCATCAGGAACAGGATGACGGTTCGATACTGATTACGCCCGGACGTCGGCCATTCCATGTCCAGCGACGAGGTGGGCCTGAGAAAAAACCATTCGACCGTGAGCGCCAGCGCAGGAAGCAGGGCGCCATTGGCCTTGCTCAAGGTGGCCAATGCAGTGCCTAGGCCAAGACCGAGCAAGGCCTGCAGCCAGCCACTGCGCGCATGGCCCAGCCAAAAAGCCTCGCGCGCCCGCAGCCATAGCAGCAGCCCGGCGAGGGTGAAAGTAGCGGGCAACATGGCCTCGCGCTGCACGATATAGAGCGTTGTCGAGACAAACAGCGGGTGCAGCAGCCAGAGCGCGGCGCCGAGGAGTGCCGCCAGTTCGTGGCTTTGACGCCACTGGGTATCGCCGTTCCGCATAGCGCGTCCCAGGCGTCGCAACAACACCGCCAGCAGGAGGCCGTTGAGCACATGAATCAGCAGGTTGGTGCGTTTGAATGGCAGAGGTTCGGAGGGCCAGTCGTTGGCGTCTAGCAGGAAGCTGGCAAGTGCTACGGGCCGGCCGAGAGGATCGGCGGTGCCCGAGGTAATGAAGCGTAGAAAGCTATCCGTGTCACGGATGGGGCCCGACGCTCCCAGCGCAGGGAGGTTGGCGAAGTCGTCAAACAGGAATGTGCCTTGCAGGCCGCCAGCGTAGACCAGGACGGTCAGGACTATGAGCAAAATGTAGAGGATGGGATATAGAAATCTGCGCATCGATGGCGGCCGGTCGCAAAACTAAAAAGGGGCCGCAATGATGCGGCCCCTTCTGAAGCTATCTGCTGGACGAGCGCTTACTTGCGGCAAGCGGTCGGCAGGTACTTCGCATCCACCGTGGTGGCGGAGTTGGTGCAGGACCAGGAGATGCTACCGGCGTTGGTGGTGGCCGAGAAGGCCAGGATCTTGCCGGCGATCTTGCTGTTCGCATTGGTGCTGTACGTCGCCTGGATCTGGCCGGGCTTCGTGCTCACGTCGACGCCCGAGACGTACTTGCCGAGGATGCTGCTGGCCTTCGCCAGGCCGGCCGAGGCATTGACCTGCGGGAAATGACCGGTGTTGCTGTAGAACTCACCCATCGCGGTCTTGGCACCGTCCGACAGCACCGCACCTTCCGACACCTGCGAGCGGATCAGGTAGTCCTGATAAGCCGGGATGGCGATGGCGGCCAGGATGGCGATGATCGCGACCACGATCATCAGTTCGATCAGGGTGAAGCCCTTCTGCACGTTCTTCATGATGGTTCCTCTGTTTTTGGTTAGCTAACCGTTTTGATGCCCCCTGAGCCCCAGTCCCGAATCCCCCTAGGCGGGATCGGACCCCATACTTACGGTCAGGAACGACCAGGAAGCTCGCGACAAATTAAGCAGCTTGCATGCCATTTTTGCCGCGGACATATTCCCGCATGGCGGTGGGGTTAGGAATTGTGCCTAGCTTCACGAAAGCTCACAACGAGTAGGGAGGCGACGTCCTAATCGAGTGAACTGTGATCGATCCAACATAAGCTTTCGATGTCGCTGTTGGGCAGTAGGTGACGCGTTGCGTCACTCTTGTGAGGATTTACTGCCTGCAGGACGTCGGCAGGTATTTCGGATCGACCGTGCTCTTGGTGCAGTTCCAAGTGATGCTTCCGGAGTGGCTCACGGGTGAAAGCGCCAGATAGATACTAGAGGCGTTGATACGCGAGTTGGCTTTCGAGGTCTGGAATTTCACTTTGACCAAGCCACCTGTAACGTCCACGTTCGAAACGTAGTTCCCGATAATTGACGTGTTCGTTGCCAGTCCTGCGGACTGGTTGTTGGGTGGAAATCTGCCAGTGTTGGAAACGAAATCCCAAACCGCAGTCTTGGCACCGGTAGCCAAGCTCATTCCTTCAGCAACCTGCGCCCGAATCGCATAGTCCTGATAGGCCGGAATCGCAATCGCCGCAAGAATCGCAATGATCGCCACCACGATCATCAGCTCGATCAACGTAAAGCCCTTGGCAAGGCGTTGGCGCAACATAAAAGCATCCCCCTGGGTGTCGACGCCCCAGTGAAGGCATGTTTTGTACCAACGGTGAAACAGGGGTCAGGGAACGCATCAGCTGGGACCAGCGGATATCCGTTCCGTGACCGCCCGCACGATCTTGGTCATCTCGGGCCAAGCCGCGACCGGTCTTACTTCACTCCCTGCATCCACCGCTTGACCACCGGCGTCACAAGCAGCGCAAGTACGGCAGCTCCCAGCCCCAGCCAGACCATCTGCTGGAACAGGGTTCCATACTTGGCCGTAGCGATCGCCATGTCGATCTGCCCGTCCGCCGGCACGTCCAGCGCGGCGAGCTTGCCCAGGATCGAGGCCAGCTGTTCGGAGAACGACGTGCCCAGCCACCACGCGCCCATCATCAGTCCCGCCACCTGCGGCACGGACAGTTGCGTGACCGCGGAGAGGCCGATCGGCGACAACGCGACCTCGCCCATCTCGATCAGCAGATAAGCCAGCGCAATCCACCACACGCTGCCGAGCGCGCCGCTGGCCGGATCCGGGTTGCCCATCAGCAGCGGAATGAAGGCGAGGCCGGCGAAGGCAAGGCCGATCGCGCTCTTGGCGGGTTTGGACGGATTGAGGCCATGGCGTTCGAGGAAGGGCCACAGCCATGCGGCGATGGGTGCGAGCAGCACGATGAACAGCGGGCCGAGATAGGTGAGCGAGCTGGCCGTCTGCGGCAACACGATGCAATCGCGCACGATAAAGACGACACCCATCAGCGTGAGGCCGCCGAGCAGCAGTCCGGGCAGGCGGCCGCCGCGCAGGCGCAGTGCGAGCGCCACCAGGAACGGGCTCAGCACCAGCGGCAGCGTGGACCACGGCATCGGATGGCCTTCGCGGATCACCAGCGCGGGGAACAGATCCTTGGTCAGCATGCGGTCGTTGAACAGCACCCAGGAGCCGTAGGTCTGCTCGTACAGGGTGAAGAACAACAGGCACACCGCCACGAAGAACACGCAGGCCAGCATGTGCTGGCGCTGCACCTTGTTGCAGCGCGCGGTCACATACCAGGCCAGCCAGCCCAGCCACGCAGCCATCGTCGCCACCTGCAGCCACAGCACCGCATTGCCCAGCTGCATCAGCGCCCATAACGCAGGCAACGCCAGGGCGGCACAGAGATAGATCGCCCATTCCACCGTCAGCGGGCCGAGCAGGCGTCGCCGCAGCGCCTCCGGGTTCGGCGGCTCGGCGTGGCCCTGCAGGTATTTCTGGCCGGTGAGGAATACCGCCAGGCCCGCCAGCATGCCGATGCCCGCCGCGCCGAAACCGTAGCTCCAGCCATAGCGCTCGCCGAGATAGCCGCAGATCAGCGCCGAGAACAACGCGCCGACATTGATGCCCGCATAGAACAGAGTGAAGCCCGAATCCAGCCGCGGATCGCCTTCCGCGTACAGCTTGCCGACCACGGTGGAGATGTTCGGCTTGAGGAAACCCACGCCGCTGATGATCAGCGCCAGCGACAGATAGAACACGCTCAGCGCGAACAGGTCGCGATGCACCGTGCCATCCGGTCCCACCGTCGCCGCATGTCCTTCCACCGCCATGCCCAGGTGCCCCAGGCACAGCAGCACGCCACCGAGCAGCACGGCCTTGCGCATGCCCAGGTAGCGGTCGGCCAGGATGCCGCCAAGCACCGGCGTGGCGTAGACCAGGCCGCCGTAGGCGCCGAGCACGGACAGGCTTTCCGCGTCGGTGAAGCCGTGGTGCTTGATCAGGTACAGCGCCAGCAGCGCCTTCATGCCGTAGAACGAAAAGCGCTCCCACATCTCGGTGAAGAAGCAGACGTACAGGCCCTTGGGATGGCCGAACAGCTCGTCGCGATCGAGCGAGGCCGGAAGGGCGGGGTGGTTGGATGCCATGGAACGTGCCGGACTGCAAAAGCGGCGAGTATAGCGAGCGCGGGCCGCCCGCCGCCCTCCGCAAGTCCCCGTCTTGCTGCGTTATTCCTTGCGTCGCGAGGCGGGGCCTCTGTACCGTCTGCGCTTCGTTCCACCCAGGGAATCCTGCCCATGAAGCCTTTGTTTGTCGCGCTGGCGCTGTCGCTGGCGGCCTCCTCCGCCATCGCGGCCGAGGTCGAGAATCACTCGCCGCATCCGTTCAACATCCGCGACCTGGTGATGATGGATCGCGTCGGCGATCCGCAACTGTCGCCGGATGGCCGCTACGCGCTGTACACCGTACGCAGCACCGACTACGCCGCGAACAAGGGCATCACCGCCATCTACCTGCTCGACCTGCAGCAAGGCGGCAAGCCGCGCAAGCTGGTGGACAAGGGCTCCTCGCCGCGCTGGACGCCGGATGGCGCGTCGTTCTATTACCTCGCCGCGAAGGATGGCGTCGCGCAGCTGTGGCGCTGGGGCTCCAGCGATCCGAAAGCGGGCTTGCCCGGCAAGACCGCGGCCGCACCCGCGCAGGTGACGCACACGCCGCTCGACGTCAACGCCTTCGTCTTGTCGCCGGACGGCAAACAGGCGCTGCTGAGCTTCGACGTATTCACCGACTGCGCCGACCTGGCCTGCACCAAGGAGCGGCTGGACGGGCGCGAAGCCGACAAGTCCACCGGCACCGTGTACGACAAGCTGTTCGTGCGCCACTGGGATACCTGGGCCGACGGGCGCCGCGCGCAGCTGTACATCGCCGATCTGCAGGGTGACGAAGCGCCGCGCCTGCTCAGCCTTGGCATCGACGGCGACGTGCCGAGCAAGCCGTTCGGCGGCGACGACGAATTCAGCTTCTCGCCGGACGGGCGCACCGTGTATTTCGATGCGCGCATCGCCGGCAAGACCGAGCCCTGGTCGACCAACTTCGACGTGTTCAGCGTGCCGGCCGACGGCTCCGCCGCACCGAAGAACCTCACCGCGGCCAACCCGGCCTGGGATACCGCGCCGGTCGCCTCGCCGGACGGCAAGACGCTGTACTACCTGGCGATGAAGGAGCCGGGTTTCGAGGCCGACCGCTTCGGCATCATGGCGCTGGACCTGGACAGCGGGCAGAAGCGCGAAGTGGCGCCCGACTGGGACCGCTCTGCCGGCGGCCTGAAGATTTCCGCCGACGGCAAGACGCTGTATGCCAGTGCGGACGATCACGGCCAGCATCCGCTGTTCGCCATCGACGTGGCGACCGGCAAGGTGCGCACCCTGGTGACCGACGGCGCCATCGGCGGCTATTCGCTGGGCAAGTCGCGCCTGCTGCTGCAGCGCGACGATCTGAAGCATCCGGCCGATCTGTACACGGCGGACCTGCAAGGCAAGAGCCTCAAGCAGGTCACCCACTACAACGAGCAGCGCCTGAAGAACACGCAGATGGGCGAGCCGGAGTTCTTCACCTTCAAGGGTTGGAACAGCGAGACGGTGCAGGGCTATGTGGTGAAGCCGGCCAATTACAAATCGGGCCGCAAGTACCCGGTGGCCTTCATCATCCATGGCGGCCCGCAGGGCGCGATGGAAAACGCCTGGAGCTATCGCTGGAATCCGCAGACCTATGCGGGCCAGGGCTTCGCGGTGGTCACGGTCAACTTCCATGGTTCCACCGGCTATGGCAAGGCGTTCACCGACTCCATCTCGGGCGACTGGGGCGGCAAGCCGCTGGATGACCTCAAGGCCGGCTGGAAGGCCGCACTTTCCAAGTACAGCTTCCTCGACGGCGACCGCGCCTGCGCGCTGGGCGCCAGCTACGGCGGCTTCATGGTGTACTGGATTGCCGGCGTGTGGAACGAGCCGTGGAAGTGCCTGGTCGACCACGACGGCGTGTTCGATACCCGCTCGATGTACTACTCCACCGAAGAACTGTGGTTCGAGGAGAAGGAGAACGGCGGCACGCAGTACGAGCATCCGGAGAACTACGAGAAGTTCAATCCGCTGGACCGCGTGAAGGATTGGCGCGTGCCGATGCTGGTGGTGCATGGCGGCAAGGACTTCCGCATCCCGGACGTGCAAGGCCTGGGCGCCTTCACCGCGATGCAGCGCCGCGGCATTCCTAGCCAGTTCCTGCATTTCCCCGACGAGAACCACTGGGTGCTGAAGCCGCAGAACAGCGTGCAGTGGCACGAGACGGTCAATGCCTGGCTGAAGCAGTGGACGGCGCAGGATGGGGGCAGGAAGAACGGCAAGTGACGTTCGCTCCAGCAAATAAAAAGGCGGCCTTCGGGCCGCCTTTTTTAATCTCGCGTAGGTTGGGGTGAGCCGAAGGCGAACCCCAACAGAGACATCGACGAAGCGCCTGTCGGGGTTATGGGCTGCATCAGCAGCCCACCCTCCGGGCCATCCGCTGCGCGGATGTTCGCTACGGCATCCTGCCTTCGCAGTCGCCTGCGGCTCACCCCAACCTACAACCAGCGCGAACGCTTCAGCCAGTAGTAGATGCCTGCCACCACGCCAACCACCAGGGCGATCATCGCCGGATAGGCCCAGGTCTTGTCCAGCTCCGGCATGTGATGGAAGTTCATGCCATACCAGCTGGTGATCAGCGTCGGCGCGGCCAGCATGGCGGCCCAGCCGGCGAGCTTCTTCATCACCTCGTTCTGGTTGAAGGTCACCAGCGAAAGGTTGATGTTGATGGCGGCGGAGAGCATCTCGCGCATCGCGCTGATCGATTCGTTGACGCGGAACACGTGATCGTAGACGTCGCGGAAATACGCGCGCAGCTCGTCCGGAATCAGGTGCGGATGCATGCGCACCAGCTGGCTGATGATGTCCTGCAACGGCGCCACCGCCAGGCGCAGCGTCATCAGGTCGCGCTGCATGTCGTACAGGCGCCGCACGGTGCGGCGCTTGAAGGTATCCCCGAAGATGTCCTGCTCCAGCTCCTGCAGCTCTTCCTTGAACTCGCGCACGATCGGCAGCAGGTTGTCGACGATGAAATCGAGCACGCCGTAGAGGCCATAGCTGGGACCGAGCGCGAGCAGGTCCGGCGTGTGCTCGCAGGCGCGGCGGGCCGGCGCATAGGATAGCGAGGCGCCGTGGCGCACGGTGACCAGGTAGCGCGCGCCCAGGAAGATATGCGTCTCGCCGAAGGCGATGTGCCCGTTCACCAGTTGCGCGGTCTGCACCACGATGAACAGCGATTCGCCGTAGGCCTCGATCTTGGTGCGCTGATGGGCCGCCTGGGCATCCTCGATCGCAAGATCATGCAGGTCGAATTCTTCCTGCAGTTTCAGCAACAGCGATTCATCGGGCTCGTGCAGGCCCACCCAGACGAAGGTATCCGGCTCCTTCAGCACATCGCTGATCGCATCCAGCGTGACATCGCCGATGCGCTTGCCGTCGCGGGTGTTGTAGGCGACGCAGTTGACCACCATGGCGGTGGACGGTGTCTGCGGACCGAGGGTTTTGAGTGATTCGGTGGCGGGCATGCGCGCGATGATGCCGCGAGCGAGCAGTCAAGGGCAATCGCGCCGGCTTGCCTATCGCTTTCGTGAACGGATGTCGCCACGCCGCCGGGCTTGTGCACGCTATGATGCGTAGCTGCGCGGGGGATGCGGATGCACGGCTACAAGCTTGGATTTCGCGGTGATATCGAAGGATTGCGCGCCATAGCGGTTCTGCTGGTGGTGGCGGCCCATGCGGGCGTGCCCCGCCTGGCGGGCGGCTTTATCGGCGTCGATGTGTTCTTCGTGCTGTCCGGTTTTCTGATCACCGGGCTGTTGAATCGTGAACTGGCGGAGCGGGGCCGTATCGATTTCGGTGCGTTCTACCTGCGCCGCCTGCGTCGGCTCATGCCGGCCTTGCTGCTGGTGGTGCTGGTGGTATCCGCGCTGGCGTCCCACGTGCTGGCGCCGTGGGACCAGGGTCGCCAGGCGAGCGCCGCCGCGATGGCTTCGATCTGGCTCAGCAATATCCACTTCGCCCTGGCGAAGCTGGACTATTTCGCGCCAGGCGCGGAAGCCAATCTTTTCCTGCACACCTGGTCATTGGGTGTCGAGGAGCAGTTCTATCTGCTGTGGCCCGCGTTGCTGCTCGGCGTCTGGCTGCTCGCCAAGCGAAAGGGCCAGTCTTTCAGGGAGCTGGGCACGGCGATCCTGCTGGCGATGGCCTGCGTGAGCCTGGTGGCGGAGCTGATGCTGATGCGGCGCCTCCCGCAGTGGTCGTTCTACATGATGCCGATGCGAGCCTGGCAGTTCGCGGCGGGTGGGCTGATCTGGGCCTTGCCGGCGGCATCCGGGCAGGATGGATCGAGTTGGCGGCGTTGCATGGCTGCCAGCCGGGGATGGATCGGGCTGGCGCTCATCCTCGGCGCTGCCCTGTGGCTGGACGAGGCTGTTCCGTATCCGGGGTGGAGGGCATTCATCCCTACCTTGGGTGCGGCGCTGGTGATTCATGCGGGCATGCAGGGTGGCCAGCTTTTGTCGACCCGGTTGCTGGCGTCGTGGCCATTGCAGGGTATCGGGCGGATTTCCTACGCCTGGTATCTCTGGCATTGGCCGGCGCTGCTGCTGGGAGGTTTTGCGCTCGACTGGTCCGGGCCGTCGCTGCTGGCGGTCGAAGTGCTGGCGTCCTTCGTGCTGGCGATCCTTACTTATCGCTTTGTGGAATCTCCGCTGCGCCGGCATGACGGCTGGCTGACCTATCGCCGGGCCGCACTGCTGGCCAGCGTGGCGCTGATGGCTGCGATGAATGCCGGCGCCTTCCTTTGGCACAACCAGGCGATCGCCTCGGCGGCGCGTCCGGACATGCAGCGGTACGCCAAGGCTTACAAGGACACGCCCGCCATCTACGCGATGGGTTGCGACGACTGGTACAAGTCAGACGCGGTGAAGATCTGCATGTTCGGGCCCGGTGATGCCGAACATACGGCGGTGTTGATGGGGGACAGCATTGCCGGGCAGTGGTTTCCCGCCATGGCGCGGGCGTTCCATCGACCGGGTTGGCGCTTGCTGGTGGTGACGAAATCTTCTTGTCCCATGGTGGACCAGCCGTTTTTCTACGAGCGTATCCGGCGCGAGTACACGGAGTGCGCGAAGTGGCGCTCGGCGGCACTGGAGCGCATGGCGGCGATCAGGCCCGACCTGCTTATGCTGAGCACCGTATCGAATTACGGCTTCACCGAAGCGCAGTGGGTCAATGGCACGGCAAGCGTGCTGGATGCGGTCGCCGGCTCGGCGAAACGTGTTGTCGTAATGCGCTCCACGCCGAGCGTTTCCTTCGATGGCCCCAGTTGCCTCGCCACGCATATCGGTACATCCGATGCGTGCAAGGTGCCCTACCAGGATGAGCCGGGCGAAAGGGTTTTTGCGTTGCAGCGCCAGGCTGTGGCCCGCTTCCCAAACGCGTCGGCGATGGATTTCAACGACCTTATCTGCCCCGCAGAAACATGCGCCGCTGTCAGGGACGGACAGGTCGTGTTCCGCGATTCACAGCATGTGACCGCCAGCTTTGCCGCATCGTTGGGTGACACGGTGGCGGCGCGCTTAGGGCTTGATAACGCGTCGAACGCCGCATCGATGGATGCGGCGCGCTGAACCAGCGTCAGGGCGTGATGCGCCGCAACCCCCGCCGCAGGCTCCACGACAACGCCAGCCAGCACGGAATCGCAAACAGCAGCCAGGGCTGGTTCTGCTGCACGGTGCCGGGCAGCAGGTGCAGGGTGAGGGCGGTGGCGATGGCTAGCAGTTGCAGCAGCAGGATGCGGTCGGCCAGGCGCGAGGCGGCGAGGCCGCGGCGGGCGCGCCACAGCGAAGGCAGCAGCAGGAAGGCGAGCGGGTTGAACAGCAGCAGGTTGGCGTTGGCCCAGGCCGAGTGGTGGGTGGTCAGGGTCCACAGCACCAGCAGCAAGAGGCCGACGATGCCGGCGGCAACGAGGTAGAGCGTGCCCAGCAGGGCGAGGCCGGTGGGCCAGCGGCGCGCGGTGACGATCAGCAGCGCGGCGAAGACCAGGCCGGCGATGGCCAATGGCGCGCGCAGGTCGGGCGCGTGTTCCGGCGGGACGTCGAGGCGGTTGGGCGATACCAGTTGGCTTTCGCCGGCGAGCATGCGCGTGCCGCCGGCGCCGTCGTCGACCTTCACGCTGGCCAGTTCGCGCTGCAGCACCATCGGCAGGAAGCTTTCCTGCCACGCCGTCGGCGGCTGGTCGGCATAGGGCCCCAGGCCTAGATCCAGGATCAGCATCAGCCACGATTGCGCACTCATCAGGCGCGCGGTCTGCTGGCGATAAGTCATGCCACCGGCGCGCGTTTCCAGCTGCTTGCGGATGGCGCCGCCCACCGCGCGGTCCAGCGCATCGCGCACGCGGGTGGTGCAGTTGTCGACGTAGTAGTCGTAGTCGTAGCGCGCGTTCTCGGGGCGCAGGTTCCACAGCAGGAAGTCGCGCAGCGCCGCGGCCTGGTCCGGCGTGAGTGCCAGCGGCTGGCGCGTCACCGAGCGGCCGGATTCGATGTAGTAATGCTGGTCCTGCGCGGTATACGCCGCATCCATCAGGTAATGCATGCGGCCGCGCGCGAAGTTGAGCAGGAAACCGCTCTCGTCGAAATCGAACACGCCATAGTTGAAGTCGACCGATTCGCCGCTGACCGTGTCGCGCACCTGGATGGCGTCGTGGCCGAAGCGTTCCCAATACGTCTCGCCGGGGCCGTAGGTGACGAGGGCGACCTCGAGGTTCGCCCCCGGCGCGTTGGCGACGCTCGCCTGAGCCTGGGCGAACGCAGCCCCCAGCAACGCAAACAGCAGGAGGGTGCGAGCGATCAGGCTCATCGGCGTGGGTTTCCCAGAGGATGAAAAGCGGCTCAGCCTTCGGCGAGGCGAGTGACGCGGAACTGCTGCACGCGACGGTCGTCCGCCTCGGTGACCAGGAACAGATAATCGCCGATGGCGACTTCCTCGCCGACCTCGGGCAGATGGCCGAATTCTGAAGTGGCCATGCCGCCGACGGTGTCGAACTCCTCGTCGGAGAACGCGGCGCCGGCCTGCTCGTTGAAGTCGGCGATCGGCGTCAGCGCGCTGACCAACCAGCCGCCGCCGGCCTGCTCGTGCATCAGCTCGGGTTCTTCCTCGTCGTCGTGCTCGTCGTCGATCTCGCCGACGATCTGCTCCAGCACGTCCTCGATGGTGATCAGGCCGGCGACGCCGCCGTACTCGTCGACCACCAGGGCCATGTGGTTGCGGGTGTGGCGGAACTCGGCCAGCAGCACGTTCAGGCGCATGGCCTCGGGGATCAGTACCGCGGGACGCAGCACCGTGGCGAGGCTGAAATCGCGGCCGTCGCCGACGAACTTCAGCAGGTCCTTGGCCAGCAGGATGCCGAGGATCTCGTCCTTGTCCTCGCCGTGCACCGGAAAGCGGGAGTGGCCGGATTCGACCACGGTGGCGAAGATCTCGCTCAGCGGAGCCTCGGCGGAGACCATCACGATCTGGGCGCGCGGGACCATCACGTCGTCCACGCTCAGCTCGGTGACCTTGATGGCACCCTCGACCATGGTGAGGGTGTCGTTGGACATCAGGCCGTTGGCCTGGGCCGAGCGCAGCTCTTCAATCAGCTCTTCGCGATTGCGCGGCTCGCCGGAAAACAGATGGCCCAGTCGATCCCACCATTTGCGGTGGGCCGGGCCGCTGGTACTGCCAGGGTCCTCGTTCATTACGCTTGCGGGTGTGCCCATGCGTAGGGCGGAATGGCGAGTCTAGCCTAAAACTTGTGACGATTCAGGGCGCAAGCCTCGCATTGCAGGCCCTCAGGCGTACGGATCGGCGATGCCCAGGCCGGCCAGGGTGCGGGTTTCCAGCGCCTCCATGGCCTCGGCCTCGGCGTCTTCCTGGTGGTCGTAGCCCAGCAGGTGCAGTACGCCGTGCACGGTCATATGGGCCCAGTGGTCGCGCGGCGCCTTGCCCTGTTCGGCCGCTTCGCGGGCCACCACGGGAGCGCAGATGGCCAGGTCGCCGATCAGCGGCAGGGCCACGCCGGGCGGCAGCTCGGCGGGAAAGGACAGTACGTTGGTGGCGTAGTCCTTGCCGCGGTAGTCGCGGTTGAGGGCGCGGCCTTCCCTGGCGTCGACGATACGGATCGACAGTTCCGTCGCCTTGCGCCGCCTGGCGCCGCGCAGCGCCGCTTCGACCCAGCGGCGGAAACTGGCGGAGGAGGGCACGCCGGCGCGCGGCGCCGCGTAGCCGACCGAGAGGCTCAGGTTCGACGCGGCGGCGGCCTTCGCCGGACTCACCTGGTTTCCTCGGGCTTCTGTTCGAACGCCTCATAGGCGCGCACGATCTTCGCCACCAGCGGATGGCGCACCACGTCGCGCGAGGTGAAGAAGGTGAAGCTGATGCCCTCCACGCCGCGCAGCACCTCGACCGCATGGCGCAGGCCGGAGCGCACGTTGCGCGGCAGGTCGACCTGGCTGACGTCGCCGGTGATCACCGCCACCGAGCCGAAGCCGATGCGGGTGAGGAACATCTTCATCTGCTCGACCGTGGTGTTCTGCGCCTCGTCCAGGATCACGTACGAATCGTTGAGCGTGCGGCCGCGCATATAGGCCAGCGGCGCGATCTCGATTACGTTGCGCTCGATCAGCTTGGCCACTTTCTCGAAGCCGAGCATTTCGTACAGCGCGTCGTACAGCGGGCGCAGGTAAGGGTCGACCTTCTGCGACAGGTCGCCCGGCAGGAAGCCGAGCTTCTCGCCCGCCTCGACCGCGGGACGCACCAGCAGCAGGCGCTGCACGCGGTTCGCTTCCAGGGCTTCCACCGCGCTGGCCACGGCCAGGTAGGTCTTGCCGGTGCCGGCCGGGCCAACGCCGAAGCTGATGTCGTGCGTGGTGATCGCGTGCAGGTAGCGCGCCTGGTTCGGGCCGCGGCCCTTGATCACGCCGCGCTTGACCTTGATCACCACTTCCTGCGCGCCCTCGGCTGCCTCGGCAGCGAGCGCGTCGATGCCGGATTCGGCCAGATGGAGATTGATGCGCGCGCCGGTGAGGGTCTCCTGCTCGGTGCTGCTGTACAGCGCGCGCAGCACTTTTTCCGCCGCGCGCGTGGCGGCGTCCTCGCCGATCACCTGGAACAGGTTGCCGCGATGGTCGATCTCCACGCCAAGGCGCAGTTCGATCTGGCGCAGGTGTTCGTCGAAGGGGCCGCAGAGGTTGGCGAGGCGGGCGTTGTCTTCGGGGTCTAGCGCGAAGTCGCGCTGATTGAGCTCGGTCATAGGCGCGCGAGAGTAGCGCGGGGGAGGGATCAGGGCTACCCGGACGGGGCCGCACTTGCCAGTAATTAATTGTTTAATTAATTTAAGCCTCATGGCCCGAACCAAGCCCCCCGCCTCGCCTCGCCGCAGCGCCGGTCGTCCCGCCAAGGAAGACCGCGACCTGCGCGCGCACCTGCTCGACGTCGCCCTGGCCAGATTCGCCCGCGACGGCATCGGCGCGACGCCGCTGCGCGCGATCGCCACCGAGGCGGGCGTGACGCCGGCGATGCTGCACTACTACTTCGGCGACAAGGAGCAGCTGAAGCAGGCGGTGATCGACGAGCGCCTGATGCCCGCGCTGGCGCCGATGCGCGAGCGGCTGGCCCAGGCCGGCAGTGAACCGGCGGTGCTGGCGGCGGGCTTCGTGCGCGGCATCAGCGAGGTGGTGGCACGGCATCCCTGGCTGCCGCCGCTGTGGGTGCGCGAGGTGCTGTGCGAGGGCGGCGAGCTGCGCGAGGTGCTGTTCCACCACCTGCTGCCCAACCTGCCGCAGCTGCTGGCGCAGCGCTTCACCGCCGCGAAGGAAGCCGGCGCGCTCAACCCCGGGCTGGACCCGCGCCTGCTGGTCGTGTCGCTGGTCGGCCTCACCTTGTTTCCCGCTGCGGGCGCGCCGATCTGGCGGCGCGTGTTCGAGGCGGACGATCTCGATCCGCAAGCCCTGGTCAACCACACCCTGGCCCTGCTGGAACGCGGCCTCGGCCCGCAGCCGTCCGGAGCTTCCGCATGAACCGACCCATCCTCCGCTCCGTCGCCTGCGCGCTAGCCCTCGCGCTGGCCGCCTGCAGCAAGGCGCCGCCGCAGGCGCTGGGCACGCTGGAATACGACCGCATCGGCATGCCCGCGCCGGCGGCCGAGCGTGTGGTGGCGATCAAGGTGCGCGAAGGCGAACAGGTCGCGGCGGGGCAGCCGCTGCTCGAACTCGATCCCACCCACACGCAGGCTGACCTGGCCGCCGCCGAAGCGCAGGCCCAGCAACAGCAGGCGAATCTGCTGGAGCTGCGCGTGGGGCCGCGCCAGGAGGACATCGCCAAGGCACGCGCCGACCTGGCTGCCGCCGAGGCGCAGGCGCGCGATGCGCGCGCCTACTACCAGCGCCTGCTGCCGCTGCAGAAAGACAACTACGCCGCGGCCGCCGACATCGACCGTGCCCGCGCCGCCGCCGGCAATGCCAACGGCCAGGTCGCGGCCGCGAAAGCCGCACTCGACGCGCTGGTGCACGGCACGCGGCCGGAACAGGTCGCGCAGGGCGAAGCGGCGCTCGCCGCTGCGCAGGCGCAGGCGGCGGCGCAGAAAGTCTTGCTGGGCAAGCTCGCCCTGGTCGCACCGCGGGCCGGGCGCGTCGACAGCCTGCCGTACAAGCTGGGCGATCAGGCGCCGGTCGGCGCGCCGCTGGTGGTGCTGCTGGCCGGCGATGCGCCGTATGCGCGCATCTATCTGCAGGAGCCCCAGCGCGCGCGCCTGCGCGTCGGCGACACGGTGCAGGTGCATGTCGACGGCCACGACAAGGTCTATCAGGGCAAGGTGCGCCTGATCCGCAGCGAGCCGGAGTTCACGCCTTACTACGCCTTGATCGGCGAGGACGCGGCGCGCCTGAGTTACCTCGCCGAAGTGACCCTGGGCCCGGACGCCGCCGAGCTGCCGGTCGGCGTGCCGGTGCGCGTCGACTATCCCGAGGCGAAGCCGTGAGCGGCGAAACCGGCCGCAACGATTGCGCCATCCGCGCGCGCGGCCTGACCAAGCGCTTCGGCAACTTCACCGCGGTCGATCATGTCGATCTGGAAGTGCCGGCACGCCACGTCTACGGCTTCCTCGGCCCGAACGGTTCGGGCAAGTCCACCACCATCCGCATGCTGTGCGGCCTGCTGACGCCCAGCGAGGGCGAGATCGACGTGCTCGGCCTGAGCGTGCCGCGCGAAGCGGAGGCGCTGCGCAAGCGCATCGGCTACATGACGCAGAAGTTCTCGCTGTTCGACGACCTGGGCGTGCGCGAGAACCTTCAATTCATGGCCGCGGTGCAGGGCGTGCCGAAGGCGCGCACCAGGCAGCGCATCGACGAGCTGATCGAGCAGTACCACTTCGGCGACCGCCAGAAGCAACTGGCCGGCACCATGAGCGGCGGCCAGAAGCAGCGCCTGGCGCTGGCCTGCGCGGTGATCCACGATCCGGAACTGCTGTTCCTCGACGAACCCACCAGCGCGGTGGATCCGGAATCGCGCCGCGATTTCTGGGAAAAACTCTTCGAGTTGACCGACGCCGGCACCACCATGCTGGTCTCCACGCACCTGATGGACGAAGCCGAGCGCTGCCATCGCCTGGCCGTGCTCGACCGCGGCGTGCTGGTCGCGGACGGCACGCCGGCCGAACTCACCGGCCGGCTCGAAGGCCGCACTTTCGTGGTGGCCAGTGCGCAACCGCGGCGTGCACAGCAGCCGCTGGCGCAGGCGGACGATGTGCTCGGCGTGGCCCAGGTCGGCAACGAGCTGCGCGTGATCGTGCGCGAAGGCCTGGCCGATGGCGACGAGGCATTGGCGCGCTTGAAGCAGTTGCTGGCCGAGCGCGACCCGCAGGCGCGCATCGAGCCGGTGCAGCCCAACCTGGAGGACGTCTTCGTCGCCGTGACGCGCCAGCAGCATCCGGGGCAGGAGCGCGCGGCATGAACTGGCGGCGCCTGTGGGCGATCGTGCTGAAGGAACTGCGGCAGATGAGCCGCGACCGCATCACGCTGGCCATGATCGTCGGTATTCCGGTGATCCAGCTGGTGCTGTTCGGCTACGCGATCAACACCAACCTGCGCGGCCTCGATACAGGCATCGCCGACCAGGCCAACAGCGCCGGTTCGCGCGCGCTGGTGATGGACATGCTGGCGACCGGGGTGATCGCGCCGGTGGCGCATGCGGATACCCCTGATGAGCTGGTGGCGATGCTGCGCCGCGGCCAGATCAGCATCGGCGTGGTGGTGCCGCCGGATTTCGAGCGCCGCCGCTACGACGGGCGCCAGGTCGCGCAGATCATGGTCGACGGCAGCGACAACGTGGTGCAGAGCGCCGCCGCGCAGCTGGCGCAGGTGCCGGTCGACGGTTCGGCGCCGGACACGCGCGCGCCCCTGGTCAGCACGCCGGCCGCAGGGCCGATCAGCATCGTCAGCTTCTACAATCCGCAGCGGCGCTCGGCGGTGAATATCGTGCCGGGGCTGATCGGGGTGATCCTGACCATGACCATGGTGCTGTTCACCGGCATCGCCATCGTGCGCGAGCGCGAGCGCGGCAACATGGAGCTGCTGATCGCCACGCCGCTTACCAGCGCCGAGCTGATGGTGGGCAAGGTGCTGCCGTATATCGGCATCGGCCTGCTGCAGGTGACCGTGATCCTGGCGCTGGGGCGCTGGCTGTTCACCGTGCCGATCCACGGCAGCCTGCTGGACGTCTATCTGGCCGCGGGCCTGTTGATCCTGGCCAACCTCACCATGGGCCTGCTGATCTCCACGCGCGCGCAATCGCAGTTCCAGGCGATGCAGATGACCTTCTTCGTGTTCCTGCCGTCGATCCTGTTGTCGGGCTTCATGTTTCCGTTCGCCGGCATGCCGCAGGCGGCGCAGTGGCTGGCGGAGATCTTGCCGCTGACGCATTTCCTGCGGCTGATCCGCGGCGTCATGCTGCGCGGGGCGAGCCTGTGGGAACTGTGGCGCGAGGTGGCGGCGCTGGTCGCGTTCACCGCCGTGATGATGACGGCGGCGATCTTGCGTTTCCGCAAGCGGCTGGATTGAGTCCGCGTAGGTTGGGGTGAGCCGCAGGCGAACCCCAACGGTGCGATGCGTTCGAATGTCGCGATGTTGGGGTTCGCCTGCGGCTCACCCTAACCTACGTCATGCGGTATGCACGCGGCCACGCAGCGAATTGGCCATGGCCTCGGTAATCACCACGTCGATGAACTGGCCGATCATGCGCGCGTGGCCCGGGAAGTTCACGAAGCGCATGTTCTCGGTGCGGCCGGTGAATTCGTTCGGGTCCTTCTTGCTGGGCTTTTCCACCAGCACGCGCTGCACGCTGCCGACCATGGCCTGGTTGATCTGCCGCGCATTGGCGTTGATTGCCGCCTGCAGGCGCTCCAGGCGCTGGTGCTTGACCGCCATCGGCGTGTCGTCGTCCAGGTTGGCGGCCGGGGTGCCGGGGCGGGAGGAGAAGATGAAGGAGAAGCTCTGGTCGAAGCCGATGTCCTCGATCAGCTTCATGGTCTTCTCGAAATCCTCGTCGGTCTCGCCGGGGAAGCCGACGATGAAATCCGACGAGATGCAGATATCCGGGCGCACCGCGCGCAGCTTGCGGATCTTCTGCTTGAACTCCAGCGCCGTGTAGCCGCGCTTCATCGCGCCGAGGATGCGGTCCGAGCCGGCCTGCACCGGCAGGTGCAGGAAGTTGGCCAGCTGCGGCACGTTGGCGTAGGCCTCGACCAGCGAGTCGGAGAACTCCAGCGGATGCGAGGTGGTGAAGCGGATGCGGCCGATGCCGTCGATCTGCGCGATGGCATGGATCAGCACGGCCAGGTCCGCGGTGCCGCCGTCGTGGGTGGCGCCGCGGTAGGCGTTGACGTTCTGGCCGAGCAGGTTCACTTCGCGCACGCCTTGCGCGGCGAGCTGGGCGACCTCGACCAGCACATCGTCGAACGGGCGGCTGATCTCCTCGCCGCGGGTGTAGGGCACCACGCAGTAGGAGCAGTACTTGGAGCAGCCTTCCATGATCGAGACGAAGGCGGTGGGGCCTTCGGCGCGGGGCTCCGGCAGGCGGTCGAACTTCTCGATCTCGGGGAAGCTGATGTCCACCTGCGGCTTGCCGGTGGCGCGCTTGGCCTCGATCAGCTCGGGCAGGCGGTGCAGGGTCTGCGGGCCGAACACCAGGTCCACGTACGGGGCGCGCTTGATGATGGCCTCGCCTTCCTGCGAGGCGACGCAGCCGCCCACGCCGATCAGTACGGGCTTGCCGCCCTGCTTGAATTCCTTCCAGCGGCCGAGCTGGCTGAAGACCTTTTCCTGCGCCTTCTCGCGGATCGAGCAGGTGTTGACCAGGATGACGTCGGCCTCGGACTCGTCGGTGGTCAGCTCCAGGCCGTGCGAAGCCTTGAGCACGTCGGCCATCTTGGCCGAGTCGTACTCGTTCATCTGGCAGCCGTGGGTCTTGATGAAAAGCTTGCCGCTCATGGCGCTGGTACCGGTCGTGAGAAGGGGCGCTGGGGCGCCGAACCGTGCAGTTTACGCGCCCGTCGTCGCGCATGCCAGCGAAGCGCCAGTGCGATCAGGGACTTGCGTGGGTTTGCCGGGGTGGCCGGGCGGGGAGTTTGGCACGGCGCACGAAACCGGGAGCCGGCGCTTGGCTTGGCCCCGGGGCAGGGGCACACTGCGCGCCATGTCTGATGCCGAGCGACAAGGGGAAAGCATCGGCTCGTCTTCGCGGGCTTTCCGTGCAGGCCTGGCCTTGAGCCGGGCCGCAGCCGCGTGCGCGCTGCTGGCCGGCCTGCTGTGGCTGGCGCCGGCCCATGCGGGCGGGCTGTACCGCTGCACCGGCTCGTCCGGCGAGACGGTCTACAGCAACAGCACCCAGGGCTACCAGGGCTGCCAGAAGATCGCGACCGTGGCGGACTCGCTGCCGCGTGCCGCCAAACCGAAGCAGGCACCGATACCTCCGGCCAGTTCGCTGGCCTGGGTGAAGGGCGCCGTGCAGACCTCGGCGCAGGCGCTGCCCGAGCCGTCCCTGGTCGGGGCGCATGGCGACGTCGTCACCTCGGCGCGCGCAGTGCCGCCGTCGCCCGCGGCGCCGGCGGGCAAGCCGGGGCAGTGGAGCTACAGCGAATCGAAGACGGCCGGCGATGTCGCCGCGGCGCCGCCGGCCCCGGAGGCCGATCGCGTGCTGCGCGGTGCGGTATACCGGGTGACGCGTCCGGACGGGTCGGTCGAATACACCAATATGAAGCCGGCCGGTCCCGGCACGCATGCCGTGACCATGCTGTTCACCTATATCTCCACCTGCGTGGCCTGCAATCTGCATTCGCCGATCCGCTGGAACAGCGTGGAGCTCAACCTCACCGCGTATGCGGACACGATCCGCCTGGCCAGCGCCGAGTTCGGCCTGGATGAGGCTTTCCTGCGCGCGATCATTCATGCCGAGAGCGCATACAACCCGCGCGCGCTGTCGCTGAAGGGCGCGCAGGGACTGATGCAGCTGATGCCGGCCACGGCCAGCGACATGGGCGTGCGCGACGCGTTCGATGCGGACCAGAACATCCGCGGCGGCGCGCGCTATCTCGCGCTGCTGCTGAAGAACTTCAACGGCGACGAGCGCCTGGCCGCGGCGGCATACAACGCCGGTCCCGGCGCGGTGCAGCGCTACAGCGGCGTGCCGCCGTTCGCGGAAACGCAGGTCTATGTCGAGCGCGTGGGCACGCTGCGCAAGCGCTACGGCGCGGTGGTGCGTCCGCCGGTGGCCTCCGCGCAGGACACGCGGCCGGGACGCGGCTGAGCCGCGGTCGGACGATCAGCCGTCGAGCGAGGCGGTCGGCGTCAGCGGCGGCCGCTGGGCCAGGGTGACTTCGGCATGGAACGGCGTGCCGTTGCGCAGGCCGGAGACTTCCACCTTGCTGCCGGGCGGCAGTGCCGCTTCGCGCCGGCGCAGATCGGCCGCATCGACGATGTCGTCCTTGCCGATGCGCAGCAGGATGTCGTGCGGCTGGATGCCGGCCTGGGCCGCGGGGCCGCCGGGATAGACATCGCTCACCTGTGCGCCGCGCGCCGCGGCGGGCAGGCCGCTGTCGGCGGCGACCGGCACGAAGGTGTAGTCGACGCCCAGCCAGCCGCGCACCACGTGGCCGCTGTCGATGATCTGCTCCAGCACCTTGCGCGCGCTGCTCGCCGGGATGGCGAAGCTGATGCCTTCGGCATTGGCCGCCTTGCCGATCAGCAGCGTGTTGATGCCGACCAGCTCGCCGTCCGTGTTGACCAGCGCGCCGCCGGAGTTGCCGAGGTTGATCGCCGCGTCGGTCTGGATGAAGTCTTCCGGGCTGGAGCTGCTCAGCTGGCGGCCGATCGCGCTGATGATGCCCATGGTCACCGTCTGGTTGAGTCCCAGCGGATTGCCGATGGCGAGCACGACATCGCCGGTGCGGGCGGGGTGCTCGTCGGCGAAGGGGATCACCGGCGGGCTCGATACGTCGATCTTCAGCACCGCCAGGTCCGTCTCCGCATCGGCGCCGACCAGCTGCGCCTTGGCCACGCGGCCGTCGTAGAGCAGCACCTGGATGTCGTCGGCCTTGGCGATCACATGGTTGTTGGTCAGCACGTAGCCCTGACTGCTGACGATGACGCCCGAGCCCAGGCTCTGCTCGCGGCGCTTGTAGATCGCGGGGCGGCCGCCGAACAGGCGCTGCAGCACCGGGTCGGAGTACATCTGCACGCCCTGCTCGGTGACCATCTTGTTTGCGTAGATATTGACCACCGACGGTGCGGCCCTGGCCACGGCATCGGCGTAGGACACCGGCCCGCTCGAACGCCCGCGAATGGTCGGGGCCGATGTCCCGCTGCCGGGTGCCTGCGCACTGTGCAGGCCCACTCCCGCACGCAGCCGGTCGCCCACGCCGGGCCACAAGAGGCTGATCACGAAGGCCACCGCCAGCCCCAGGACGACGAACCGGGCGATGAAGGCTAGCGTGCCGACGGCTTGTTTCATGCGGAAAAATGGGCCTTGGCGAAACGCTGGACGGAGGACGGGAGGGTGGATCGGAAAGGGCGCTTGCGTCGCCGCGGACGCTTGGGCCGTTTTATTGTACGTGGCAGGGGCTGACGCTACACTAACGCGATTTTTGCGGCCCCCAAAGTCGCACCTCAATGGCATAAGTACCGGAGAGCCTGATGGCGAACGAAGTCGTCGATCATGGCCGCCGAAGGTTCCTCACAGCGACCACCGCGGTGGTTGGTGGTGTTGGAGTCATCGCGGCAGCCGTGCCCTTCATCAAGTCGTGGGAACCGAGCGCTCGAGCCAAATCCGCCGGTGCTCCCGTCACGGTCGACATCAGCAAGATCGAGGCCGGCCAGAAGGTCACCTACCCGTGGCGCGGCCTCCCGGTCTTCGTGGTCAATCGCACCAAGGAGCAGCTGGACGCCCTGCCCGCGCAGGACGCCCGCCTGGTGGACGCCAAGTCCGACGGCAGCTCCGCCGAGCAGCAGCCCAAGTACGCGCAGAACGGCACGCGCTCGATCAAGCCCGAGTGGCTGGTCATGGTGGCGCTGTGCACCCACCTCGGCTGCGTGCCGGATTTCGTGCCGGTGATGAAGCCCGAGCCGTTCGATCCGGAGTGGAAGGGCGGCTTCTACTGCCCCTGCCACAAGTCGCGCTACGACCTGGCCGGCCGCGTCTACGCCGGCGTGCCCGCGCCGAAGAACATGCTGATTCCGCCGTACCACTTCGTGGATGACACGCACATCCAGATCGGCGTGGACCCGAAGGAGGCCGGCTGATGGCTACTGTGTTCTCGCGCATCGGCGATTGGGTCAATGAGCGCGCGCCGAACCTGGCGCCGACCTATCGCAAGCACATGACCGAGTACTACGCGCCGAAGAATTTCAATCTTTGGTACTACTTCGGTTCGCTCGCCCTGCTGGTGCTGGTCAACCAGATCGTCACCGGCATCTTCCTCACCATGAACTACAAGACCAGCGCGGCGGAAGCGTTCGCCTCGGTCGAGTACATCATGCGCGACGTGGAATGGGGCTGGCTGATCCGCTACATGCACTCCACCGGCGCCTCGCTGTTCTTCGTGGTGGTGTTCCTGCACATGTTCCGCGGCCTGATGTACGGCTCGTACCAGAAGCCGCGCGAGCTGGTGTGGCTGCTGGGCATGCTGATCTTCCTGGTGCTGATGGCCGAAGCGTTCATGGGCTACGTGCTGCCGTGGGGCAACATGTCGTTCTGGGGCGCCAAGGTGATCATCTCGCTGTTCGGCACCATCCCCGTGATCGGCAACTCCCTGGTGGAGTGGATCATGGGCGACTACCTGCCGGCCGACGCCACGCTCAACCGCTTCTTCGCGCTGCACGTGATCGCGCTGCCGCTGGTGCTGCTGCTGCTGGTGGTGCTGCACCTGGCCGCGCTGCACGAGGTGGGCTCGAACAACCCGGACGGCGTCGACGTCAAGCACGGCCCCAAGGGCAACCGCTGGGATGCCAGCAAGCCGGCCGACGCGATTCCCTTCCATCCGTACTACACGGTGAAGGACCTGGTCGGCGTGGGCTTCTTCCTGATCATCGCGGCCTTCATCATCTTCTTCGCGCCGACCTTCGGCGGCTGGTTCCTCGAGCACGACAACTTCGTGCCGGCGAACAACCTGGTGACGCCGACCCACATCAAGCCGGTGTGGTACTTCACGCCCTTCTACGCGATCCTGCGCATGATCCCGTCCCTGTTCAGCACCGCCATCTGGGGTGTGCTGGGCATGTTCGGCGCGATCGTGCTGCTGTTCCTGCTGCCGTGGATCGATGCCGGCAAGGTGCGCTCGATCCGCTACCGCGGCACCGGCTTCAAGGTGGCGCTGGGCCTGTTCGTGCTGTCCTTCATCGCGCTGGGCGCGGTGGGCGCGGGCGTGGTGGCCGAGGTCATCCCGGCCTGGTTCGGCAATGTCGACGTGACGTTCTGGGAGAACTCGTTCGGCCGCCTGTGGACGCTGGTCTACTTCGGCTTCTTCGTGTTCATGTGGGTCTACACGCGCGGTGGCCGTGAGAAGACCAGGCCGGTCCCGGAGCGGGTGGTGTATGACCATGACTAAGCGGCAATCCCTGATGAAGCGCACTCTCTCTTCGATCGCCCTTGCCGCCGGCCTCTTGCTGGGCAGCTCCTCGGCCATGGCCTCGGAGGAGGGCTCGCTGCCCTCCGCCGGCACCAACGTGCACGACCAGGCGGCGCTGCAGCGCGGCGCCAAGCTGTTCTTCAACTATTGCGTCGGCTGCCATTCGCTGAAGTTCGTGCGTTACTCGCGCATCGCCGAGGACCTGGGCCTCAGCGAGCAGGACGTGATGGGCAACCTCAACATGACCGGCGCGAAGTTCGGCGACCCGGTGGTCTCGCACATGCCCGAGGAGTCGGCCACGACCTTCTTCGGCAAGGCGCCGCCGGATCTCTCGCTGGAAGTGCGCGCCAAGGGCGCCGACTGGGTGTACGGCTACCTCAACTCCTTCTACCTGGACCCGAGCCGTCCGGTGGGCTGGAACAACACGGTGTTCCCGAACGCCTCCATGCCCAACCCGCTGTGGGAACTGCAGGGCCTGCAGACCGCGGTGATGCACAAGGTCGACGGCGAGGAGGCGGTCGAGAAGCTGGAGCTCTCGCGCCCGGGCAAGCTGACGCCGGCCGAGTACCAGCAGGCCACGCGCGACCTCACCACCTTCCTGGAATACGCCGCGGAGCCGGCCGCCCTGCAGCGCCAGCGCTACGGCATCTGGGTGCTGCTGTTCCTGGCCGCGTTCACCTTGCTCGCGTACGCACTGAAGAAGGAATATTGGAAGGACGTCCACTGAGACGTCGCTCCTTGGCCCAGCATGCGGCGGCCTCGGCCGCCGCATGCGCTTAGTCGATGGGGAGACCGCGCATGGTTCAAAGCGCACGTTCGCGATCCGTACTCGCCTTGTACTCGACCGCGGATGACATCCAATGCCACCGCACCCGCCTGGTGCTGGCGGCCAAGGGTGTCAGCTACGAAAGAGTAATCGTCGATCCGAGCAAGCCGCCGGAGGACCTGCTGGACCTCAATCCCTACGGCTCCACGCCCACCCTGGTCGATCGCGACCTCACGCTCTACGGCACCTCGGTGGTGTGCGAATACCTCGACGAGCGCTATCCCCATCCGCCGCTGATGCCGATCGATCCGCTGTCGCGCGCGCGCCTGCGCCTGGCTTCGCTGCGCATCGAACTGGACTGGCTCCCGGAAGTGCACACCATCCGCGCCGGCGGCCGTCCCGCCGACGGCGCGCGCAAGCGATTGCGCGAACACCTGCTGGCCTCGCTGCCGCTGTTCAAGGCCGCCAAGTTCTTCCTCAACCCGGAAATGAGCCTGGCCGACTGCCTGGTGGCGCCGGTGGTGTGGCGGCTGCCGTGGCTGGGCGTGGACCTGGGGCGCGAAGGCAAGCCGATCCTGGACTACGGCGAGCGCCTATTCCATAGCCAGGGCTTTGCGCGCAGTATGACGGCCGAAGAAAAGGCCATGCGGCCCTGAAGATCTAAAGAAGAGCAGTAAAGGCCGATGAGCAGTAACGATCCACATGTGCCGATGAGTTCCAATCGCCCGTACCTGCTGCGGGCGATCTACGATTGGATCACCGACAACAACCTCACTCCGTACATCCTGGTCGACGCCGCGCGCGAAGGCGTGCGCGTGCCGCCGCAGGTGGTGAAGAACGGGCAGGTGGTGCTGAACCTGGCGATGCGCGCGGTCGCCAACCTGGACCTCGGCAACGAATGGATCAGTTTCCAGGCGCGCTTCTCCGGCGTGAGCCATTCGATCCTGATCCCGGTGCATGCGGTGCTGGCGCTGTACGCCCAGGAGAACGGGCAGGGCATGATGTTTCCCGCCGACGAGGGCGGCGACCAGCCGCCGCCGGAACCGCCCTCGGACGACACGCCGCCGCCGGACAGCCCGGACACCGGCGACAAGCCCCGCAAGGGCGCGCCCTTCCTGCGCGTGGTGAAGTAAGCGGCGGCGGCGTCGATCGCCGCCGCGCTTCAGTGAATCCGCGGATCCCCTGATTTCCTGCCTTCGAGGCGCGGACGCAGCGGCACGACGTTGCTCGCATCCGCGTCGGCATCGTTCCGCTCGGGAATGCGCGCCTCGATGGTCGGCAGGCTCAGCCCGGTGACGCGACCGTGCGCCAGCCACAGGCGGCCGGGTTCGCGGTCGTTGCCGTCGATGCTCACTTCGAAGCTGTAGCCGCGCTCGATCACGCGCATGCCGTCCAGCCGGCGCAGGCGCAGGCTGCTCAGGCCGACCGTTTCGTCCAGCAGTTGCAGTCCGTGGCGTTCGCACTGCCGGCGCGCTTCGGCGGCGGCGAGTTCGCGCAGGCGGCTGAGTTTCAGCCATGCCACCACGATGCTCGCCAGGAGCAGCAGCAGGAACAAGTCGTCGAATCGGGCCATGCGTGGCAGTGTGTGGTCGACAGGTGCCGCCCGCAAGGCCCGCCGGCCAACGGCGCGGCGCATGGGCGCCGCGCCGATCGGGTTTCAGTCGAGCTGCAGGCGCAGCGAGAGATCCACGGCGCGCACGTGCTTGGTCAGCGCGCCCACCGAGATGAAATCGACGCCCGTTTCCGCATAAGTGCGGATGGTGTCGAGATCCACGTTGCCGGAGATCTCCAGCGGTATGCGGCCGGCGGCGATGGCCACCGCTTCGCGCATCAGCGGCGGGGTGAAGTTGTCGATCATGATGCGGTCGACGCCGGCCTCGATGGCCTGTTGCAGTTCGTCCAGGTTTTCGACTTCCACTTCGAGCAATAGCCTGGGATGCAGCCGCCGCGCCGCTTCCACCGCCTGCGCAATGCCGCCGGCCGCGATGATGTGGTTTTCCTTGACCAGGATCGCGTCGTACAGGCCTACGCGATGGTTATGGCCGCCGCCGCAGCGCACCGCGTACTTCTGTGCGATGCGCAGGCCAGGCACGGTCTTGCGCGTGTCGAGCACGCGCACCGCGGTGCCGGCGACCGCCTGCACATAGGCTGCCGTGGTGGTGGCGGTGCCGGACAGCAGCTGCAGGAAGTTGAGCGCCGAGCGCTCCGCACTGACCAGCGCGCGCGCCCTGCCTTCGAGCCGGCAGATCACCGAGCCGGGCGCGACGCGCGCGCCGTCGCCGGCCTGCCAGTCGATGCGCACGGCGGGATCCAGGCGGCGGAAGCAGGCATCGAACCAGGCCGTGCCGGCGATCACCGCGTCTTCGCGGCAGGTCAGCGTGGCCTTGGCATTGGCACCGGCGGGCAGCAGTTCGGCGGTGGCGTCGCCGCTGCCGATGTCTTCGGCGAAGGCGCGTTCGACATCGGCCAGCACGAGTTCGGCCGGCGGCGGAGCAAGCGGGTTCGAAGAGGTCATGCCGAGGAATCAGCCCGAGGTGATCGGGCCGATGTTATCAGGGCGCGACGGTGGCCGGTTGGCTCAGGCGGCCGACGATGGCATCCAGCGCGCGATCGAACAGGGCCGACGACTCCAGTACGCGTGCGCGGCCGGCGATGATTTCGCGGGCCAGTTCGTGCGGTGCGTAGTCGGCGACTTTCAGGCCGCGCCGGTTGACGAACAGGTAGCGGCCGCTCATCGGGCTGACCCAGGACAGCTTGGCGCGCTCGATGGTGTCGCCCTCGGTGGCGAACTCCAGCCAGATGCCCGGCTTCAGCTCGTGCACCATGCGCAGTTCCGGCGTGTCTTCTTCCGGCTCGGCCGGGCCCGCGTCGAGGTCCAGCGCCGCTTCGGTCTCGGTGATCGGCTGGATGTTGTCCGGGATCGGCAGCACCGCCGATTCCTCCACCGCCTGCACCTCGGCCACCGGGATCTGCTCGCCGAGCTGATGGCGATAGTAAGTGTGCAACTGCGCGAGCAGGCGCTCGATGTCGCTTTCCTGGAAAGCGACATTGGCCAGGCCGCGGCGCAGCGAGCGCTCGATGCCTGGCAGCATCTGGCGCAGCATGCGGCGGTCTTCCAGCGAACGCGCGGGGCGCGTGCTGGCGATGAAGTCGTTGACGAAGCGCAGCGAGTCGCGGAACTCCGAGGATTCCTCGCCCTGGCGCAGGATCGTCAGCACCATGTAGTTGGCCCAGGCGCGCGACAGGATGCCGTGGATCAGCGGCGGCAGCGTGTAGTCGCCGATGCGCGTGAGGATTTCCTTGGCGGCGCGGCGGCGCGCCTGTTCCAGCTTCTCGCGGCCGCGGGTGGACTCGGCCACGCGCTGCTCGGCCAGCTCGGAACGGCGGCGGCTCTGGTCCTGGAAATCCTGCAGCTCGAGGTTGAGCCGGTCGAAGATGGTGAGGTCGTCGTCGAATTCCTGCAGCAGGGCGTCGACCACCGCCTTCACCTTGTCGTGCAGGCGATGGTCGCGGTCGGATTCGGGCGACCAGCCCTTGGCGACATCGGCCAGGCTGTCCAGCAGGCGGCGGGCCGGATGCTGGCGGTGCGCGAACAGGCGGCGGTCGAGGATCGCCGCCTTGAGATACGGAATCTGCAGGCGTGCCAGCAGCACCTGCATTTCGGCGGGCAGGTTGCGGTCCTCGAGGATGAACTCGAACAGCATGCCGACGAGGTCGATGGTGTCCTCGTCCATGGTCGCGACCTGGCCGGGACGTTCGCCGCGCAGCGAGCCGATCTGGGTGAGCAGCTGCTCCTTGAGGTGCGCGACTTCCTGCATCACCGCCGCGTTGGATGCGGACGCGCCGCCGCGCAGGGGCAGCGGGCTGCCCACGGTGGCGGCCTGGCTCTGCAGCACGCTGAGCGCGCCGATCAGTTCGTTGACGGTGGGCACCTGCAGCGGGCCGCCGACCGGCAGGTTCTCCGGCATGCCGCCGCGGCGGGCGCTGAACAGCGTGCGGAGGGTCTGCAGCAGTTCGCCGGAGGCGGCGTCGTCGGCCAGAGGCACGTCGCCGATCTGCGCGGCGCCCTGGGCTGCCGCGGCCGCGGCGGTGCCGCTCGAGGCGGCGCCACCGCTGCGCTGCACTTCGTGGCGCAGCTGCGGCAGCACGCCGGCGCGCACCAGCTCGGTGTTGATTTCCTGATACAGCTCGTCGAGCGCGGCCAGCACGTAGCGGTCGAACAGCTTGAAGATGATCAGCTTGACGCGCATCTCCGCCGACAGCTCGCGCATCGCCTGGCGGAACGCCTGGGTGAGCGAGGCCGGGGCGACCGGGTTGTTCGCATCCTCGACGCGGATGCCGCCGTAGATCACCGACAGGCGCTGGTTCACCGCGAACAGGTCGCGGGTCAGGCGGGTCTCGTTCTTGCCGATCATGCTGGTGATCGCGAGCGATTCTTCCAGCTCGTTGTCGGCGACCAGGGTCAGCTCGACCGTGCCGATCGGCAGCGGCACGCCGGCTGTGGGGTTGGCGCTGGCGCGCTGCTGGGAGGCGAAGTCGGCAATGCCGCGGGTGACCGCGGCCAGGAACGCCCGTTCCACCGCCGGACGGCGCTTGCGCACTTCGCGCATGCCGTCGAAGTAGTGCATCTGGGCGGCGTTGTTCTCGGCTTTCTCGGCCAGGTCGAACAGGGCGTCGTCGACGTGCTCGAACATGCCGTTGGCCAGCAGCTGCAGGCGCCGCGAGGCGATGTCGCGCACCGTGTTCAGCAGGGCACCGCCGCGCTCGCTGGAAGGGTCCAGGCGCTGACTGAGACTGACAATGTTCGATGGCTCACTGGCGTTGTTCATCGCCACACCCCTGTGTGATGTGCTGCCGTCGTTCCGAGGCGGCTACGCCGACCGCATGACCAGGAACGATACGCGAAAGATCATTGCCATGTCATGCTCAGGTTGGCATCTGGGGACATTCCCGCCGTCCCTCAAGCGGCCGTCCGGCCTACCTCAGGCGGCGGCCGGGAAATCCCGCAGCTGGGCGGTGCCGATGCCCTCTTCGGGCAGCATCACGGGGATGCCCTCGTCGATCCGATAGACGACCTTGCGGTCCACCGTGATCAGGCCTTCCTGCAGAGAGGCCTCGACCCGGGTGCCGGCCACGGTGTCGACCTGGCCCTGGGCGATGGCGGTGTTGATGGCGTCCAGCTCGTTCTTGCCGAGCGGCCTTAGCGGGGTCTTGCTGACTGGACAGCAGAGGATGTCGAGCAGGCGCTTGTCCATGAAGGAGGTCGTGTGATGCTGCGGAAAGGTCCGTACAATAGCCCCTTTTGGATGGCCGAACCATGACTTCGACAGGCAGGGCGCCGCTGGTGGGCGTAGTGATGGGCTCCCGTTCGGACTGGGAAACCATGGAGCATGCGGCCAGCGTGCTGGCCGAACTGGGCGTGCCGCACGAGGTGCGCGTGGTCTCCGCCCACCGCACGCCGGACCTGCTGTTCCAGTACGCCGAACAGGCTCCGGGCCGCGGCATCCAGGTGATCGTGGCCGGTGCAGGCGGCGCCGCCCACCTGCCGGGCATGCTGGCGGCCAAGACCCGCTTGCCGGTCTTCGGTGTGCCGGTGCAGTCCAAGGCCCTGAACGGCATGGATTCCCTGCTTTCGATCGCGCAGATGCCGGCCGGCATCCCGGTCGGCACCCTGGCCATCGGCCGCGCCGGCGCCACCAATGCCGGCCTGCTCGCCGCCGCCGTGCTGGCCTTGCACGACGCCGAACTGGCCGCGGCGCTGGATGCCTTCCGCGCCCGCCAGACCCAGACCGTCCTGGATCACCCGGACCCGCGCCAGTGACCGCACCACGCCGCCAACCCGTGCTGGGCATCCTCGGCGGCGGGCAACTGGCCCGCATGCTGGCGCTCGCCGCGGCGCCGCTCGGGGTGAAGACCCTGGTGGTGGACAGCGCGCCGGATGCCTGCGCGGCCCAGGTCGCCCCGCTGCTGGCGGCGGACTGGACCGACTACGCGGCGCTGGAAAACTTCGCCCGCCAGGTCGACGTGGTCACCTTCGATTTCGAGAACGTGCCGGCCGAGACCGCGCACTGGCTGGCCGAACGCGTGGCGGTGTTCCCCGCGCCGCGCGCGCTGGCGGTGGCGCAGGACCGGCTGGCCGAGAAGACGCTGTTCCGCGACTGCGGGTTGGACACGCCGGCTTTCATGGCGGTCGACACGCGCGCCGACCTGGATCGCGCCCTGGCCACCGTCGGTGCGCCGGCGATCCTCAAGACCCGCCGCCTCGGCTATGACGGCAAGGGCCAGTTCCGCCTGCGCACGCTGGCCGACGCGGATGCCGCCTGGGCCGCGCTGGGCGCGCAGGCCGCTGCGCATGGGCTGATCCTGGAAGCCTTCGTGCCGTTCGAGCGCGAGCTTTCGGTGGTCGCGGTGCGCGGGCGCGACGGCGACTTCCGCACCTGGCCGCTGACCCAGAACTGGCACACCGACGGCGTACTGTCGCTGAGCCTGGCGCCGGCACCCGCCGTCGACGGGCTGCAGCAGCGCGCCACCGAACTGGCGCGCACCCTGGCCGAGCGCCTGGCATACGTCGGCGTGTTCGCGCTGGAGCTGTTCGTCAAGGATGGCCAGCTGCTCGGCAACGAGATGGCGCCGCGCGTGCACAACTCCGGGCACTGGACCATCGAAGGCGCGCTCACCAGCCAGTTCGAGAACCACGTGCGCGCCGTGCTCGGCCTGCCGCTGGGCGATACCTCGGCGCGCGGGCTGTCGGCGATGTTCAACTGGATCGGCGAGCTGCCCGATGCCGCGCCGGTGCTGCAGGCGGTCGACGGGCACTGGCACGACTACGGCAAGCAGCCGCGTCCGGGCCGCAAGGTGGGGCATGCGACGGTCTGCGCGGTCGACGCGAAGTCGATGGCCGAGCGCCTGGCCGGCGTGGCCCGTGCGCTGCAGCGCGAGTCGCAGGCGGAGCCCGCCATCCAGGTGCTGGGCTGAGCGGCGCCGCTGTCCGGTAAAGCCGTCCAAAAAAAACGGAGCCGTCGCCGGCTCCGTTTTTTTTATGGATCCCGGGACGGAGATCAGGCCAGGTTCTTGGCCGCGAAGTCCCAGTTCACCAGGTTCCAGAACGCCTCGACGTACTTCGGACGCGCATTGCGGTAGTCGACGTAGTAGGCGTGTTCCCACACGTCGCAGGTCAGCAGCGGCTTGTCGCTGCCGGTGATCGGCGTGGCGGCATTGGAGGTATTGACGATGCCCAGCGAACCGTCCGGACGCTGCACCAGCCAGGTCCAGCCGGAACCGAAGTTGCCGACCGCCGACTTGGAGAACTCCTCCTTGAACTTCTCGAACGAGCCGAACGCCTTGTTGATGGCGTCGGCCAGCTTGCCGCTGGGCTCGCTGCCGCCCTTGGGACTGAGGCTGTTCCAGTAGAAGGTGTGGTTCCACACCTGGGCGGCATTGTTGAACACGCCGCCGGACGACTTCTTGATGATGTCCTCCAGCGAGGCGTTCTCGAACTCCGTGCCCTTGATCAGGTTGTTGAGATTGGTCACGTAGGCCTGGTGGTGCTTGCCGTAGTGATACTCCAGCGTCTCGGCGGAGATATGCGGCTCGAGCGCATTCTTTTCGTAGGGCAGGGGGGGGAGTTCGAACGCCATGGTGGAGGCTCCTGGGCGGTTGGCTAAGGAAAGTCGCGGCGGGCGCCGCGGGACGGCGGGCCGGTGCGCGACTGATACACTACCGATCTTGCCGCATTGTAATGATGAATCCCCGAGCTATGGACGTTAACGAGCGAATCAAGGCCGTGCTCGCCGAGCACCCCATCGTGCTCTTCATGAAGGGCACGCCGCAGTTCCCGATGTGCGGCTTTTCCAGCCGCGCCGCGCAGGCGCTGAAGGAGGCCGGCGCGGAGGTCCACGCCGTCAACGTGCTGGCCGATCCGGAAGTGCGCGCCGCGCTGCCGCACTACGCGAACTGGCCGACCTTCCCGCAGCTGTTCATCCAGGGCGAGCTGATCGGCGGCTGCGACATCGTCGAGGACCTCAAGGCCTCCGGCGAACTGGCACGCATGGTGCTCGACGTCAGCGGGGCGTCGCAGGCATGACGCTGCAGAGTCATCGTCTTCCCGCGAACTGGATCCTGCAGCCCGGCGCACTGGCGGATCGCGTCGTGCTGGTCACCGGCGCCTACGGCGGCCTCGGCGCCGCGGTGGCGCGCGCCGCCGCGCGCGCCGGCGCCACGGTGGTGATCACCGGCCGGCGCCGGCGCCAGCTGGAGCAGCTGTACGACGCCATGCTGGCCGAACAGTTGCCGGAGCCGGTGATCCATCCGCTGGACCTGGAAGCCGCCACGCCGAACGATTACCAGGCCGTGGCCGATGGACTGGAGCGCGACTTCGGCCGCCTCGACGGCATCGTCCACGCCGCCGCCAGCTTCGACGGGCTCACCCCGATCGCCATGCACAAGCCGGACGAGTGGCTGCGCGCGTTGCACGTCAATGTGTCCGCGCCGTTCGCGCTCACCCAGGCCTGCATGCCGCTGCTCACCGCCGCGCCGGACAGCGCCGTGGTATTCCTGCTGGACGATCCCGCGCTGGTGCGCAAGGCGCACTGGGGCGCCTACGGCGTGGCGAAGGCGGCGACCGAGCGCTTCGTCGAGATCCTGCACCAGGAAACGGAAAACACGCCGCTGCGCACGCAGGCGCTGCTGCCCGCGCCGATGCGCACGGCGCTGCGCCGCCAGGCCTACTTCGGCGAGGACACCAGCCAGCTGCCGCTGCCGGACACCGCGGCGGAAGCCGCCGTGTACCTGCTCAGCCCACAGGGCGCGGCGGCGCGCGGCGGCATGCTCGACCTGCGTCATGACTGAGCGGCGCGCGCGTCCTCGCGGCGCAGGGGGCTGAGATGGAAACGCAGATGACCACCCTGTCGGCGGCGATCCTGCTGTTCCTGATCATGGATCCGCTGGGCAACATCCCGATCTTCCTCAGCCTGCTCAAGGACGTGGCGCCCAAGCGCCGGCGCCGCGTGATGGTGCGCGAGCTGCTGATCGCGCTCGGCGTGCTGCTGGGTTTCCTGGTCGGTGGCCAGCATCTGCTCAGGCTGCTGCAGCTGCGGCAGGAGTCGATCAGCATCGCCGGCGGCATCGTGCTGTTCCTGATCGGTATCCGCATGGTGTTCCCGCCGGCGGACGGCGGCGGCATCTTCGGCAAGTCCGGCGAGGGCGAGCCCTTCATCGTGCCGATGGCGATTCCCGGCGTGGCCGGTCCCTCGGCGATGGCGGCGCTGCTGCTGCTCACCAATACGCAACCGGGGCGCACCGCCGACTGGGCGATCGCGCTGCTCGGCGCCTGGCTGGCGACGGCGGTGATCCTGCTGTGCTCGACCTATCTGTTCCGCTGGCTCGGCGAAAGCGTGCTGACCGCGCTGGAGCGGGTGATGGGCATGCTGCTGATCGCGCTGTCGGTGCAGATGTTCCTGGGCGGACTGGCAGCGTATTTGCATCTTGCCGTTTGAAACGATCAGGGTTTGCCCGGGACCAATGGGCCTTGCCCTTCCGGGATCACCTTGCTGTCATAATCCGCGGCCAGCATGGGCGAAGTCGTTAAGGAGACGATCATGCTAAGCGTCGAACAGACCCTCACTGAACGTCTGCCATGGCTGGCACAGCACCCTGGTCTGCTGCGTTCGGCCGCGGGCTTGCTGGGCCGCCTTGCCGATGCGGATGGTTTCAATCGCGTCCTCACCGCCATCGGCGAGGCCGAAGGCTTCGACTTCGTCGAGAAGGCGCTCGAGGTGCTGGGCGCGAACTACTACGTCAATCCGCGCGAGCGCGAGAACATCCCGGTCGAGGGCGGCGTGCTGGTGGTGGCCAACCATCCGCTGGGCATGGTCGATGCGATCACGCTGCTGCACCTGGTCGGTTCCGTGCGCAGCGACGTGAAGATCCTGGGCAACGACTGGCTCGCTTCGATTCCGCAGCTCAATCGCCTAATGCTGCACGTCGACGTGTTCGGCAAGGGCGCCGCCTCGCGCATGCGCGAGATTTTCCGCGCGATGGATCGCGGCGAGGCGCTGATCGTGTTCCCCGCCGGCGAAGTGTCGCGCATTCGCCCCGATGGCGTGCGCGACGGACGCTGGTCCGACGGCTTCGCGCGCCTGGCTTTCCGCAGCAAGACGCCGGTGCTGCCGATCCACGTGGCGGCGCGCAATTCCACCATGTTCTACGGCCTTTCCATGCTGGCCAAGCCGCTCAGCACCGCGATGCTGCCGCGCGAGGCGGTGGCACCGATCAAGCGCCGCATCGGCTTCAGCGTCGGCCCGCTGGTCGGCGCCGACGAGCTGGAACAGCGCAGCGGCGGTTCCACCCAGCGCGCGGCGAAGCTGATGCGCCGGCACGTGTACCGCGTCGGCCGCCATCGCGGCCTGATCTTCGGCGGGCAGTCGCCGATCGCGCATCCGGAACCCACCGAACGCGTGGTGGCCGACCTGGCCGCGCGCGCCGAGAAGCTGGCCGACCTCAACGACGGCAAGCAGGTGCTGCTGCTCAAGGGCGCCACCGACAGCGCTGCGCTGCGCGAGATCGGCCGCCTGCGCGAGCTGACCTTCCGCAAGGTCGGCGAGGGCACCGGCGCGCGGCGCGACCTCGATATCTACGATCCGCACTACGAGCACCTGGTGCTGTGGGATCCGAAGGCGCTGCGCATCGTCGGCTCCTACCGCTTCGGCCACGGCGGCAAGATCATCGGCGAGCGCGGCATGACCGGGCTGTACACCTCCAGCCTGTTCAGTTATTCGCCGGCGCTGGAATCGCGCCTGTCGCAGGGCCTCGAGCTCGGCCGCAGCTTCATCGCGCCGGCGTACTGGCGTTCGCGCGCGCTGGACCAGCTGTGGCAGGGCATCGGCCTGTACCTGCAGCGCCATCCGGATCTGCGCTACCTGTTCGGCCCGGTGAGCATGTCGGTGAGCCTGCCGCGCGAGGCGCGCGAATGGATCGCCGCCGCGCACAAGCACTACTTCGGCGTGACCGGCCTGGCCGCCGCTCGCCAGCCCTTCGTGATTTCGCCGGCAGTGATCGACCTGGTGCGCGACGCGCTCGAAGGCCTGGATCCGGCCGCGGGCCTGGGCAAGCTGAAGCATCATCTGGACGCACTCGGCGTGAGCCTGCCGGTGCTGTATCGCCAGTACGTGGACCTGGTCGAGCCGGAAGGCGTGCAGTTCCTCGATTTCGGCGAAGACCCGAGCTTCTCGGGCTGCGTCGATGGCCTGGTCATGCTGGACCTGGCCACCTTGAAGCCCGCCAAGCGGGCGCGTTACCTGGGTAAATCCTAGGGAAAGTTCTTATGCCGTAGCCCAAGTCAGGCTGCTAGCCTGACTTAAGCTTTCGTTGGTCCGTCATGTGCCGCGGCCGTGCCGGACCCCAGGGGACGAAGGCTGGTGGTTTAAGTACCTCCGTGGTCAAGTAACTGTTTTATCGTCACTTGTGTCGCACTCCACTGCAGTGGTATGGGGCGGCGCAGAGATAAAAAGAACGTGAAACCGTTACATAAGTGTCATAGAATGCCGTTAAAGTCCGTTTAACACTTTGTTGGCAGGCGGGGCGGTCTCGCCACAAGAAAGCAAAGCAGCAAGCAAAGCTTCGGACAGCTACAAAACATTCCGGGGAAACCAATCTGCGCGAAACAACTGCCTGGCTGGAGCCGGGCATCGGCATTTTTGGTTTCCGCTCGTCAGATTTTTTTATGTTGCGCGCCCAAGGGGTCAATCACAGTGAATAGCCGAATTCGTGCCAAGGTCCTGCCGTTTGCGATCGCGTCGATGCTCGCCATGTCGGTGCCGGCGATCGCCCAGGACACGTCCTCCTCCATCAGCGGCCGCGTGCTCGATGGCAATGGCCAGCCGGTTGCCGGCGCCACCGTGCAGATCGTGCACGAGCCGTCGGGCACCACCAAGACCGTCACCACCGACGCCAACGGCCGCTACGCCTCCGCGGGCCTGCGCGTGGGCGGTCCGTTCGACGTCAAGGTGACCAAGGACGGGCAGACCACCGAGCAGGACAACGTCTTCCTGCAGCTGTCGCAGGACACCGCGGTGAACCTGACCGTCGGCGCCGCCATTGCCGCCAAGAACCTGGAGGGCGTGACCGTTTCCGCCACGGCCGGTTCGCAGCTCTTCACCTCCGAGAACAAGGGCCTGTCGACCAACGTGTCGCAGCGCCAGCTCAAGATGACCCCGGCGCCGAGCGGCAACATCGCCGACATCGCCCGCCTCGATCCGCGCGTGAACGTGGACCACGTCACCGGCGCGATCTCGGCCAACGGCCAGAACGCCCGCCTCAACAGCATCAAGGTCGACGGCCTGGGCGTGGGCGACCCCTTCGGCCTGAACGGCAGTGGCCTGCCGACCGTCGGCTCGCCGATCGCGATGGACACCATCGAGGAATACTCGATCTCCACCGCCAACTATGACGTGACCTCCGACTCCGTCGGCGCCGAGATCAATGCCGTCACCAAGAGCGGCACCAACGATTTCCACGGCTCGGTGTACTACACCTACAAGAACACCGACGACATGGTCGGCAAGGCCGGCTGGCTGCAGAAGAACCGCGACTACACCGAGTTCGACACCAACTGGAAGGCGGGTGTCACCTTCGGCGGTCCGATCATCAAGGACAAGCTGTTCTTCTTCGCCAGCTACGAAAAGGAAAAGGTCACCGGCCTGAGCTCGGGCGCCGCCAATGGCCTCGACAGCACGCTGACCGGCGGCTCCACCAGCAACAAGATCTCGCCCAGCGACCTGACGCGCATCACCAATGCCGCGACCCGTCTCGGCCTGGTGCCGGGCAGCCTCGGCGCCGACGCCGGCACCCTGGACGACAAGCGCTACCTGGCCAAGCTCGACTGGAACATCACGGACCACCACCGTGCCAGCTTCGCCTACCAGCGCACCAAGGAATTCAAGCCGAACCCGCAGGGCAACAGCACCAATTCGATTGGCCTGAGCAGCTACTGGTACAACGTCGCCACCGACAACAAGAACTACACGCTGCAGTTCTTCGATGACTGGAGCGACATCTTCTCGTCCGAGACCAAGGTCTCCTACAGCGACTTTTACCTGCACCGCACAGTGTCCACGCAGCAGCCGCAGATCACGGTGCGTGCGAGCAACGTCACCAGCACCTCCGCGCCGACGGTGAACCTGGGCGAAGACCAGTTCAGCCACTACAACGCGGCCAAGGTGAAGGACCTGAGCGCGTTCTGGGCCGGCACGCTGTACCTGGGCGACCACACCGTAAAGGGCGGCCTCGACTACAGCCGCAACCGCATCTACAACCTGTTCGGCCGCACCGAGTTCGGCGCCTACACCTTCAACAGCATCCCGGCCATCGAGCAGGGCCTGTACTCCAGCTACAGCCTGTACCAGCCGGCGCCGGGCTACGACATCAACGGCATCGCCGCGAAGTGGGAGCTGCGCGAGCGCGACGTGTTCCTGCAGGACACCTGGCAGGTCAACAACAACCTGTCGGTGCAGTACGGCTTCCGCGTCAATCACTACATGACCGACGACAAGCCGCTGTACAACGCCACGTTCCAGCAGCGCTTCGGCTTCAGCAATGCCGGCACCATCAATGGCAGCACCCTGGTGCAGCCGCGCTTCTCGTTCAACTACACCTTCGACACCGAGCTGAAGACCCAGCTGCGTGGCGGCGTGGGCCTGTTCCAGTCCAGCCCGCCGACCGTGTGGATGACGAACCCGTACCAGAACAACGGTATCAACATCGTCACCTACCAGTACGACCGCCAGACCTCGGGCCTGTGCCGCTTCGGCAACAACAACAACGTGCCGTGCCCGCCGTTCAGCTCCAACCCGCTGCAGCAGAACACCTCGGGCGCCGGCGTCACCCCGCAGATGGCGGTGGACTCGATCGATCCGAACTTCCAGCTGCCGAGCGTGTGGAAGGCTTCGCTGGCCATCGACCGCGAGCTGCCGTGGTGGGGCGTGATCGCCACCGCGGAATACCAGCGCCTGGAGACGCGTAACGGCATTCTGTACAAGAACCTCAACATCGGCGCTCCGTCGGGCGTGCTGCCGGATGGCCGCTTCACGTATTACGGCTGCATCGGCGGTGCGCAGTCGCTGAACGGAGCCACCGGCGCCAACTGCAACACCAACCCGAACGGCACCGTGACCGGCGGCGCCATCGTCAACAACTCGCGCATCCGTTCGGATGCCCGTTTCGCCCAGGGCGTGACCTACCTGACCAACACCAGCAAGGGCAAGGCCGAGTCGCTGACCCTGTCGCTGAGCAAGCCGTTCTCCGACAGCTGGGCCGCCAGCCTGAGCGTCACCGGCTCGCACGCCACCGAAGTGAACCCGGGCACCTCCAGCCAGGCCACCTCGAACTTCAGCAACAGCGCCTGGACCAACCCGAACGAAGACGTCGCCTCGACCTCGAACACCAACGTGCCGCTGCGCGTGAATGCTTCGGTGGCCTGGTCGCACAACTTCTTCGGCAACTATGCCACCACCGTCAGCCTGTTCTACGACGGCCACAAGGGCGTGCCGTACAGCTGGGTGTTCGGCAACGACGCCAACGGCGACTCCTACTCGCGCAGCGACCTGGTCTTCATCCCGAACCCGGGCCAGGTGATCATCTCCGCCGCGACGCCGGCCCAGGCCGCGAAGCTGGAGCAGCAGTTCTACGCGTTCATCAAGAGCGACGACTACCTGAGCGACCACCAGGGCAAGGTGGCCGGCCGCAATGCCGCCAAGTCGGCCTGGGTCAACCAGCTCGACCTGAGCTTCAGCCAGGAAGTGCCGGGCATCTTCAAGGGCAACAAGGGCGAGATCCGCCTGGACATCTACAACGTCCTGAACCTGATGAACGACAAGTGGGGCCAGCAGAACTACGTCGGCTTCCCCTACACCCGCACGCTGGCGAACTTCGCGGGCGTCGACAAGGCCACCGGCAAGTACATCTACACCCTGCCGACCGACCCGAACGGCAACTACCAGCCGGGCCAGAAGACGATCTACGACAGCTCCACCGACAACAGCGCGACCAAGGTCAACCCGGCCTCGCGTTGGTCCGCCATGCTCAGCCTGCGCTACACGTTCTAAGCCAGGGCTGGACTTTGCGATTAGGAACCGGCGCCCCTCGGGGCGCCGGTTTTTTTATGGGAGAGGTTGACCGCCCCGGTTCCCCGGAGCCAAGCTAGCCGGCCGTCCCCGCTTGGGACGGCCCGCTCCGGCGGTGTGTAGCCGCGATCGCGCGGCCGAAGGAGATTCGATGAACGATGTTCAGACCGGCAAGTCCGGCAAGCAGGCCACCGTCAGTGCGCGCATCTCGCCCGCCGGCGGCCTGGATATCCTGTCCCGCAACGAGGTGGCGCGCCTGCGCGACGCCAGCGGTTCGGGCATGCACGCACTGCTGCGCCGCTGCGCGCTGGCCGTGCTGACCTCGGGCAACGTCAGCGACGATCCGCGCTCGATGTTCGAGCAGTACCCCGATTTCGACATCCAGGTGCTGCAGCAGGACCGCGGCATCAAGATCGAGCTGCAGCACGCACCGGCCCAGGCCTTCGTCGACGGACAGATCATCCGCGGCATCAACGAGCTGCTGGTGGCGGTGGTGCGCGACATCGTCTACGTGTCGACGCAGCTGGAACAGGGCGGTTTCGACCTCGACGACACCGTGGGCATCACCCACGCGGTGTTCGAGATCCTGCGCAACGCGCGCATCCTCAAGCCGCAGATCGACCCGAACCTGGTGGTGTGCTGGGGCGGCCATTCGATCTCGCGCGACGAGTACGAATACACCAAGCAGGTCGGCTACCAGCTCGGCCTGCGCGGCCTGGACATCTGCACCGGCTGCGGCCCGGGCGCGATGAAGGGCCCGATGAAGGGCGCCACCATCGCCCACGCCAAGCAGCGCCGTCGCGCCAACCGCTATATCGGCGTGACCGAGCCGGGCATCATCGCCGCCGAGTCGCCGAATCCGATCGTCAACAACCTGGTGATCATGCCGGACATTGAGAAGCGCCTGGAGGCCTTCGTCCGCATCGGCCACGGCATCATCGTGTTCCCGGGCGGCGTGGGCACGGCAGAGGAAATCCTCTACCTGCTGGGCATCCTGCTGCATCCGGACAACGCGGGCATCCCGTTCCCGCTGGTATTCACCGGCCCGCGCCAGTCCGCCGCCTATTTCGAGCAGATCGACAAGTTCCTCCGCCTCACGCTGGGCGACAGCGTGGCGCAGCACTACCAGATCATCGTCGACAATCCGGCGGCCGTGGCGCACGCCATGGTTCGCGGCATCGACAAGGTGCGCAATCACCGCCTGGACAACAAGGACGCGTTCTTCTTCAACTGGGCGCTGAGCATCCCGTATCCGTTCCAGCTGCCGTTCCGTCCCACCCACGAGGCCATGCGCGGCCTGGCGATCCAGCGCGAGCGCCCGCGCCACGAGCTGGCGGCGGACTTGCGCCGCGCCTTCTCGGGCATCGTGGCCGGCAACGTGAAGGAAGAAGGCGTGCGCGCGATCGAGCAGTACGGCCCGTTCGACATCGACGGCGAGCCCGACATCATGCGCGCGTTGGACGAACTGCTGCAGGCCTTCGTCGTGCAGCACCGCATGAAGCTGCCGGGCGGTGCGGCCTATGTGCCGTGCTATCGCGTGCGCACGAGCTGAGCTCCGCGTTCGCTCGCCCTGCCGGGCCGTCAGGCTTGACAGCCCGGGCAGCGGACTTCAAACTACGCGACTCACCCCGCCCGATTAGCTCAGCCGGTTAGAGCACTTGACTGTTAATCAGGGGGTCGTTGGTTCGAGTCCAACATCGGGCGCCAATACTAACAAGGGCTTACCTCTCGGTGAGCCCTTGTTTTTTGTGCGTTGTTGAAAATTGTGTTGAAAATTAAGTGTCGGAGACGGGGTCAACCACCGGTCGCGAATGGTCGTAGTGATTGACCATCTGCATAGTCTTGTGTCCGCTGGCAAGCTGTTTCTCGGCTTTGTTCCCCTTGGTGTCGGTGATGGCGCGGTGTTTGATCGCGTGCAATCCGAACTTTTCTTCGAGGGCCAGCACGCCAGTGGTGATCGCGATGGCGATGGCTCGGCGCCAAGCGCTGGACATCGTGCTCTTGATCACGGGCCTCCCTGTCTCTGCCACCACCAGATAGCGATCTTGAGGGCGGTGGGGGATCGGTAGGCGTTTGCTTGCCCATATGCCTTGTCGACGAACCTTGAGCCAATCCCAGGCCTCGCGCAGCGGTGGCGACCATCGCGTGACATTGCCCAGGCTTCCTTTACGCCGGTCCACGATGACACCTTCGTTTGTCTCGTCCGCATCGGTCAGGCTACGTACCTCCACGCTTCGCATACGGCATTCGTAGGCGATCACCGCGACGGCCCACACGTACGGTGCTAGTGAGCCTTTGGTGCGAGTAGGAAGGCCGCCGCGGCGTTTGAATAGAGCTACCACGGCTTTCATCGTCACCAAGTCAGGCATGCGGTGAGCACCCACTTCGGAGGGCATATCCACGCCTTGCGCTGCATTGAACTTACACAGACCGCGAGGCATGCCCCACACGAACGCGGCGGAAAGGTAGCGCTGTACATGCGCGCCACTTGACGGCGTCCTTTTTTCGGCGATGTCGTCATATCTCCGTTTGCCATCGGCCACCGCATCCACCAAGACCTGCACTACAGGCAGGTCCACCTTGCGAAGCTTGAGGTTGCCGAAGGGCACGCCTAGCTTGGTCTGGAATCCGTTGATGATCTTCCGACAACGTATGTAGTCCTCCTGGGTGTCCTGAGCTAGCTTGCGGAACGCCGCCGACTTTGCATGCTGGTCGAGCAGGAAATCGAGCGTATCCCGGTCGATACCAGCAAGGCACTCCATGGCGTGGTGGAGGTCAGACAACAGCGCGTCCTCCCCTCCGAGGCGCCGCATGCGCGGCGCCTCTCCTTCCACCATCGTGTACCAATACCGGTCACGCCGGTTCCAGTAGCATCCGGCAGGCAACAAGGGCTGTTGGATGTGAGCTGGGATGCTGGGGTCGTGTTTCCGTTTGCGCCCCTTGGTCATAGCACGTCATCCGGTCGATAGGCACTGACACGCTTGTTCGCTAATCCCAAGCCCATCGATTCGTTGACTGCGTCGAGTGTGGTCCAGGGGCCGTCGCCGCCCTCCTTGATGCGAATGTTTTGACTTTGCGCCCATCGGCGTACCGCAGCAGCCGAGGACTTGCCCGAAAGCTTCTTAAGCATCTCGGGCAGGATGATGTGCTTACTTGCATCGCCTCCTAGCACGTGGCCACCGTTCCTTGGATGAAGTCGCCCCGTGACCTCTCAGCCATGGCCGACCTCCTTTCTGTGTTTCTGTCGAATACGCACCGACTTGCCCGAAGAAGGAAGCGGTAGCACGAGAGGAGGGCGCATTCTGGTTTGTGCCGCCGAACGGCCAAGCCTTCCAGTTCGAACGGCCGGTGGTGCAGATGAAGGCACCGGCCGTGCGACAGGAGGTGTATGGCATTCCGGAGTACCTGAGCGCGTTGCACGCGGCCCAACTCAATCGCTCGGCCACGTTGTTCCGCCGCAAGTATTCGACAACTGATCGCATGCTGGCTTCATTCTCTACATGACGGACCCGGCGCAGAACCCCGATGACGTGGACAACCTGCGCAAAGCCCTCAAGGGGGCTAAGGGGCCGGGCAACTTCCGCAACCTGTTTTTGTATGCGCCGAGTGGGAAGAAAGACGGCCTGCAGCTGATCCCGATCAGCGAGGTGGCAGCGAAGGATGACTTCGCCTCGATCAAGAATGCGAGTCGGGATGACATCCTCGCTGCGCACCGCGTGCCGCCGCAATTGTTGGGCATGATTCCCACGAACGCAGGTGGCTTTGGCGATGTGGAGAAGGCGACGCAGGTGTTTATCGCCAATGAGGTGGCGCCGATTCAGGTCCGCATGCGGGGTTTGAATGGCGCGATGGGGGCGGAGGTATTTCGGTTCAGTCCGTCGTCTCTATCCTGAGACATCCAGGCGCGGGCGATACTCAAGAAGACCATGCAGATGATCTTGGGTGCGGGGGCATCCAAGAAGAAGGCGACCCAAAGGTCGCCTTCTTCAGTCACTAAAGCAGGTCAAGCTCTCGAAGATTCTCTTTTCGCACTTGGTCCAAAAGCTGTCGTGCAGCCTCAGGTCCCTGTCGAAGCTTTTCTTGCAGCAGCTGGCAGCGGGGTACGTCTTTCGGATGCAGGATAGGCGGAAGTTCGTCCAGCAATTTCGCCGCGCGAGATTCCTCCCCGAGCAAGATCAAAGACGCGGCATAAATCAGCTGCGAATGTGGATTTCTCGCCCCCTTCGACTCGACAAGGTACTGGACAAACTCCGTCAGACTGACAGGCGTATCTGACCCAAACGCATCTCGCGCTTCGGGTGACGCCAAGACGAAATCCACCAGCGCCTCTTCTGACATTTCCCCATTCTCGATGTAGGGGCGATCAGGGAGCCTATCGCTATAGAGAAGATTCGGGCCTGCAAAGTCAAACAAAGGGAATCGGAAATCTGAAATATAGACCCCTCTTGGTGTGTAATCGAGGATGATGCCTCGAAGTACGTCTTCGAACGCGCCGCGGAAGAAATACACGTCCGAGCTTTTGAGTCCGCTCACTCGGTCGTGCATCAGGCGAGATATCAAGCGTTTATTCATCGATTCAACGGCCTTCCGGGCGGATGACTGAGAAAGGGGTTCCAGGGGGTAGGTTGGCACCGTAGGCCTTGGCTTGACCAATGCTCAGGTATGCCCAGCCTGTTTTCAAGTCAAATACAGCAAGAGGAGCATTTACTGGTCCAAACACGACGTCCGCCCTAGATGATCCAGGTTGACCATAGCGGGTCTGGATGCCATCCAAGTAGCTGACTTCGGTTGCGTACTCGGATCTCGGACATGTTGCGTCAACAAGACGTTTGAACTCGCTGTGGATTAGGGTGCCGCGAATCCAGGGGAGGTAGCACTGCCAGCCACAAGAGGCATCCACGGTTTGCGCTGCCTGGGTGGCCAGCCCCTCAAGGCGAGCCATGGCGGCAACTACTGCTGGGCTGGGAACGGCTGGCTCAATGTGACCGCTTGTATTGGGTAGTTTGGGGTCTTGCGGGTCGAGGCCAAGTGGATCTGTGTAACGCAGAGGATTTCCGTTGACGTAGGCATAGGTGTTCATGCCTGCGTCCAACCCTTTGGGGTCACTCTGCAGATAACGTCCCGTAGCAGGGTCAAAGGTACGATGGGCGTTGTAGGTGCTGTTGGCCTCGACGTCGTAGTACTGGCCTGGAAGCCGTAGATTGAAAGCGTATCCGACGGCGGATGTTGGCGACTGCTCACCGAAGGGATTGCCTTGCAGAGACCACTGCCAAAGTATCGTGCCGTTGGCGTCAGTGATCGCACGGGGAATATTGAGCCCATCCGCGTGAACGTAATTCACTGTGCTGGCGGCTCCCGTGGTGTCAACCACGGCGACTGGCATTTCATCTAACCAAATGTAGTCTCGGCTAGTGGGGCCATACTCACCGACGAGTTGGCCGCCCTCGTCATACACAAAGCGCGCACTAAAGGATGACGGAAGCGAGGCAGTCTTCGCGACGCGTAGGCCTTCGGCGTTGTAGGTATAGGTGGCGACCGTCTGCCCGTTCCGCTGCGCGACAGTTAGGCGATTTCGTCCGTTATATCCGTAGCCGAATGTTTCACCACCGTTGGCGCTGCCGGTGGTATTGCCGTTGGCGTCGTACGTGCGGGCGCTACTGCCAATGCTCGTGAGCCAATGAGTATTGGTCTGGTAACCATATGTGCCTGTCGCAAGACCAGCGCTGCTTTTGCTTAGGCGATCCCCCGCCTTGCTATAGGTGTAGGCCTCGATAGCTGCGCCGGAGGGACCGGAAATGCCCGTCAGCCGGTACAAAGGGTCATAACTATAGGTCTCGGTAGCGGGATTTGCGCCCGGGCTGTTGCCCAGAGCGGTTATATTGCCCATAGCATCGCGAGCGAAATGCAGGTTCAGCACGGGACTTACCACGTCGGTTACGGCGTAGTTGGCGTCGTAAGTGCGAGCAACTACCTGTCCATTGCCCAGGGTGTAGCTGGTGATAGGGCCGAATGGCAAATATGTGATGTTGCTGACGACGTTTCCTGCGCCGGCGCCCGTCACGCCCGGTGGCAGGACGGTAGCGCCACTGATACGGCCAGCGGCATCGCGAGCGTACTGAACAGACGTGCCGCTCGGAGTCAGAATGCTAGCCAGGCGACCGGCCAAGGAGTAGGTGTAGCTAATTGCGTCTGTCTGCGTGCCTTGCGTCTGACGCTTTTGCACCACGTTCCCGCGGGCGTCATAGCAGTACGTGGTTGTGACTGCGCTCTCTACGATTCGGGTCAGCCTTCCGATCGGGTAGGAGCTGCTGCAACCGGTGGTGCTATTAGGATCGTCGTAGAAGTATGCGACATTGAGCGAGCTGTCGGCATATGTTGTCGCCGTTCGACGATTCAGCGCGTCATAAGTGCTTGTGCTCGCGATGCCCTTGGCATCGGTACGCTGGACGGCATTGCCGGCGGCGTCATAGACGTAGCTGATTGCGCCAGTGTCCGGACTCTGTATCGATTTGAGATCATCGAGGCCATTGTGGCTATAGATCGTATTCAGCCCGTCCGGGTCGCTGACGCCTTCCAAATGGTCGCTGGCGTCATACGAGGAAACGCTCTGAGTATCCTTGGTGGCCGTGTCGCTTCCATTGTAGTTATCGATGGTGCTGACCAAGCGGTGCAGCGCATCGTAACCACGCTTGCGTTGGATGCCCGCGGCATCAGAACTATGAACCGGATTGCCCGCTGCGTCGTAGCCATCTGTGTAATTGTGGCTGAGGATGGTTCGATTGAACGCATCGGCTACGGTTAAGAGCTGACCGAGCGTGTTGTAGGTACGCGAAATGGTTCGCTTCAGGTTGTTGGAGTTATCGAACGTTTCTTCCTTGAGTCGGTTGCCCGATGCGTCCAAGGTGTAGTGGATACGGTTGCCGAAGGCATCCGTAATGTCTGTTACCCGACCTGCGTCGTCGTAGGTGTAGGTGGCGATGACGCCGTCGGCATCTTTGGATTGCGTAATGTTTCCGGCCGCATCGTACGTCAACGTCGTGGTGGAAGCTGTGCCTGTACTATCGCGCGTGACGGTCAGTGGCCAGCCTTCTGGCGTGTAGGTTATGACCGAGACTATCCCGTTTGGGTCAGTCGAGCGGCCCGGATTGCCGTACATGTCGTACGTGTCATAAGACGTGACGTGCCCCAGGGCGTCAGAAGCGGTTGCCAGACGACCGGATGTGTCGTAGGTGTACTGGGTGACGTCATTGACGTCCGTTCTGGGGCCATCGATGCTCGACACCAAACCCTGAGCGTTATAGGTCTTTGTTACGGCTCTATCTGGTGTGGTGGCGTGCACTGCTAGCGCTGACAGGCTTAGTGCGACAAGACCGCAAAGCATCCATTTCTTCATGGCTATCATTCCTTGATCGCGTGGACGCTGGTTGAAAGAAGGCGCCCCTGGGCGTCATAGGTATAGGTCGTCACACGGTCCGATGTGGTCACTGTCAAGGGAAGGAAGCGAGTGGTGTCCCAGGTCGTAGTGATGGTCCGTTCCTGGGGCGTTCCTTGAGCTTCGATACGCTTGGTCTCACGGCCTAGCGTGTCGTATTCATAGGCGATCACCGTACCCACTGCGTCGGTTTTGGTTTGAACCTGACCACGCGTGGTATAGGTGTACGTGCTGTTGCTCGCCGGGCATCCGGCTGCAGGCTCGCCCTCAATGGCGGTGACACGCTTGATGCCTTGGATGACTTGATAGCGATAGGTGACGTTGTGTCCAAGCGCGTTGGTCACCACCACCGAGCCATCGGTCTGATAGGCCAAGGTCACCTTTTCTGCGCCATTGGCGTGCTCGCTCGAAATGGCGCGTCCCTGGCTTTCGTAGTGCCACGTGGCGAAGCGGATCCCGCGCTCATCAATGATGCCAGTCAGCAGCGATGGATGGTTTGTGTCTTCGTAGACATAGCTCCGAGTGGAGGTATGGTTTCCCCAGGTCTTCACGGCCTGCGTGATGACATTGTTGGTCCCAGTCGTGTAGGCAATTGTCATGCCGCCCGTTGTGAGGCTTTCGAGCGGCCCCCGATACCAGCTGGTGACGTATTGGAGCGACCGTCCACCCGAGTCGGTGACGGTGAAGGCCCACTTGCTGGGGGACTGGAATGCGTAGGTGATCGTTTGCGCGCGTCCATCTGCTAATTGCCGGCGCACCAGGAACCCGAGCGAGTCGAAGGTAGAAGTCGTGTTGTCGGGCGCGGAGTAGACCCATTGCCCGTTGACCTTCTGAAGGCTTCCTTGCTCTGTCGGCTCACCGACCGGCACCCCGTTGGTCAAGGTGAAGATTGACGAACGACCGTCTTCAAAGGTCAGCAACAGCGTATTGCCGCTGGTGTCCAGCGTCGCACCATAGCTGTGCGTCCAGGCACCACCAATCCCGTTGTAGTAGCGCTTGAACTCCAGCTCGCCATTACCGTCGCGGAAGTCCTCTTCTTCTTGAAACTTATTGCCGGACGAGATGCTGACGGGATTACCAGCACAAGTGACCACGCCACCGAGTGGCATGTCCGTCGGATCGCCCGACTCCTTGCGTGACTGATCCTCATTGGGATCTTCGCACTTACCCGAAATCTCATTCTTCACCTGCCCGTCCGGGCAGGGGACTTCCTTCTGCTTGCCTTGAATCAGGTGATAGAACTGCCCACCCGAGGCGACGGAATGGTCTGAATTCAAGACGATCTGATAGTTGGTGTAACAGTCGTAGCTCATCAACACCGGCGGATTCGAGTAGGCTGCGTTGAGCGTCGGCGACTGGTACGGAAGAATCTGCGTCGTCGTCGTTGCGGTATCAGGCGCTGCGTTATGAATGACGGGGCCATCCGCCTGATAGGCAGCCTTGCAGGCATCATCCGCGTGCGGGTAGACCGTTCCGTCGCCTCCTGTGATGGTGTAGTCATAGGGGTCGGGGTCGGTTTGCGCATGGGCCGACGAAATCCCGAACACCAGAAGCATGCATGCGGCCAAGCTTGTCGCTCGTCCCATCAATAGCTGGTTGGGTGTTGGTGTAAGGGCGCTAAGCGCCGAGTGTGCTTTTGCCTTCCTTGTCATGAAAGCTCTCCATTGGATAGACGGGATGCGTTTGCTTATGTGGGTGAAATGGGGGGGGCGCGCCAATGACGGGCAGCGCTCAGAGCTTTGTCCGGCCGCCGGATCGTCAGTTGTGAGGGAGAGGCGCAGTGATATCAGCTGGCCAATCTCCGCTTGGGAGTGACCTTTACGCGCATAGGGGGCGGCATCGACTGCGGGAAGAGCGGCGCCGTCTTGGTGCGATCATCCTGATCTCCTGTTCTTACAGGCCACGACTCTCTCAAGCCGTGGACGATATCCATATCTACGTCACTGCACTTCGCGGACAGAGTGTGCGTGGACCGTGACAAGATGGCGACAGGTTGCGTCAAGGAAGTGTGAATTTTTGGCAATGGCCATGCCGCTGGCCTCATATGACAAGCCCCGCGCTCGCGGGGCTTGTCTTTCAGTCGGATGCTGCAGCGCTTGGCGCTGATTGCTTGGTCCCATCGGCGAAGACGATAGTATCCGGCTCAAATTCGAACTTGATCTTCTCAGTGGGTGTGCTTCGCAATGTCTTATCGGATTGCTCGAACTGGTTGTAGTGCTTGGATGCATGCCATAGGAATTTCGCACTGGGCTGTATGTCGTGGGTGATTGCGACATTTGAGCGAGTAATGATGTCGCCAAACATATCTCGAAATACAGCAGTGCCCTTGACACCGGCTATGGCTTTGTCAGTTTTGTTCTCTATCGCTATTTCTAGCTGAATCGTGTCTTCGTAGGTCCCTTCACGAAAATTCGATTCTTCATAAGCTTTGGATACGAGAGCTACGGCGACGCTGTTATTCATGCGAGCAATTGCATCGTCGTGTTCTTTTTGCATGGAGGCCTTCAGTGTAGCGGCTTCGGCTTCCCGCTGTGCTTTGGCTGCTTCGAACTCCTTCTGCTCTTGGATGGCTTGACCGATAGTCACACCAATGCCGCTGGGCTTGTCGCCACCAAACGTATGGCGGAGCGCATACTTGGCGACGAGTTCGCGTTCTTCGTTAGGAAGTTTCTTGATCGCGTCTCGCGTTCCTTCGTCAATCTTGCTGATGTCTGATGGCAGTTCATGATCGTGCGGGTTCTGACAGCCGGCTAACATCAAGAGAGCAGCCAGGGCTGCTAATTGCAGCAGTCTTTTCATATCCATATCCCCTGTTCCAGTGCACCGCCAGGCCGGCGGGCGCGCCCATCTTGTATCAGAGGAGTGCGTGCGCCAAGGGCCGCCCAGGCGACCTGTGGACCTGCCTGCTGCGCGCGCGGTCGTCCCCCCTCCTCGCCTGCGCACTTTCTTCCACATTTTTGATGCAAGCGATGCGACGGTGCTGGGCCGCGTCCCGCTTGGCGCCGAGGGAAGCTTCTAACAGGCATTGCTGGATGCAAATTGATGCACGCTTGGACTGAGCCCCCGGGCCTGAACCAGGAGTGGCTCAAGACCTTATTGAAGAGGTCAGCAACCAAATTTGCCATGAACGGACGCGCACGCCATCAGCGTTTTAGGTTCAGCGGATGGCGCGGAGGAGGGGGCACGAAGGTATTGGAACACGCGGCCGCGGAACGGCAGAGTGCGGAACGTGCGAAGGCCGAAGGGAAGTTCCAGCAGAGGAAAGGCCCCGCTCCGAAGAGCGGAGCGCAGGCCTTTCCTGACGGTTAGTGGCGCGCCGCAATGCGCTTCAACTCCTTCTTCCGGCCCTCTAACTCTTCGCGCCATGCCTCCAACTTATCGATGTCAGCCAGCACCTCGTCAGGTGTAGGCACCTCGACATCTCCCCGCTTCGGGGTGTCGTGCGCATGGTTCGAGCAGTGAGCCATGTTTTCCACGACCATGGCCACGTCATCGTGCCTGACTTCTACCATTTTCAAACGGTTCGTTTCCACCGATTTGCGGAACCGTTCCACGGTTCCATTCAACAGAACCTCCTCGACGCACCCCTCCCAAGCCTCACGCAATGTCTTATAGAGTTTCCCTACGGCATCCTGGTAAGCCAACTGCTCCCCATCCCGCCGAAGCCTGGCACAGTTGACCTGTTCGTTGCGAAGCCACCGAATCCGCGCAGCGGTGGTCATCCCTTCGAAGGGAAGTTCGTCGGTTGAAACGCCATACCCGTCCCTTGTCTGTGCCAAGGTCCGGGTGGTCACCTGGGCCTCGATCTTCTCGGCTGCCTTACAGAGAGTGTATGGACCGGAGACATAGGTAACAGGTGTGCCAGGACATGGGTTACACCCGCTCGATCCCTATCGATCTGGCGAGGTGTCGTCATCCATGCCCTGGAAGGAAGTCACCCCCATGTCCCAGCGC
>Ga0102590_1000636_pt1 | contig 69814 bp, 66 predicted proteins | sample AraplaMF_Col_mMF_FD_76859 | JGI IMG/M metagenome (GOLD analysis project Ga0102590, IMG submission 76859) | Arabidopsis root microbial communities from the University of North Carolina, USA - plate scrape MF_Col_mMF | ecosystem: Host-associated > Plants > Roots > Endosphere | place: USA...
GCGGGTGCGGGTTTCGTCGCACCAGACGAGATAGGCCGGGCAGAGCGAGTCATAGCTGTCGCGCTCGAAGGGGCCGATTACCGGAACGTTCCAGCCAAGGATGTCCGCAAAGACTTTCTTGCGCAGGCGGAACATCTGGTCGAGTATGAAAGCGTATTTCTGATACTCATGTGCCTGAATGATAACGAACATTTTTCCCTCCAGCGTGTTGGGTTCGTGAGAGCAGAATGGTTCAGGACGGCGGGATCGGAAATTCCCTCATATGGGCGCCTACAGATGAGCCCCCGCATATGGGGGGATCGCTCAAGCCATTTGCGGGCAGCCTGAAGCATGCCGCAGAGCGGGTTTCGTCAGTGTGGAAAAGATTGGAGGAGGCCATGCCTTCCGGCACGTCCGACATTTGACCAGATAAGGTTTCGATCCGGCCGGAAGGAAAAGGCTAGGGATTGATGATGCGCAGCTGCACGGCCCGCGAGGCGGCCGCGGAAATGGTGGCACAGCCGAGCTTGAAGCGGGCGGTTTTCAGATAATCGCGGGTCGTATGTTCGGAAATGCCGAGGATGACGGCGATGTCCTTATAGTCCTTGCCGAGTGCGGTCCAATGCAGGCATTCGATTTCGCGCGGGGACAGCGTCGGTACCGGGTCGTTCTCGCCGTGAAGCTCGTAGATGGCCTTCCGGTGGATGATATGGGCGAGCTCGATCCATTCATTGCGATAGAGCTTGACCATGGCGTTCCAATCATCAAGCGGAACGCGGGCATTGATCGACAGCAGCGCCCGGCGCTGGGCCTTGTCGGCGACGGGGATCGAATAGCCGTTGCCGCCGATCCCGTGCTTCTGGGCATCGACGAGCATGGCATAGGCTTCCGGCGTCGGCTCCACCTCGCTCCAGTCAAAAGGCAGCTGGCGCTCGAAGCCCTGTTTGACGATCGGATCGACCTTCACATAGCTGTTGAGCAGATAGCGCGATACCCAGGCATCCGGATAGGTGGTGCGAACGAAAGGAGCGTCGATCTTTGCCGCAATGGTCTGAGCGAGGTGATAGGTGACATAGTCAACGGCATAGTCTGCCTGGAAAATGCGGATGGAAGCATCGACATTGGCCGCGGCCTTGATCTGTTCGAAAACGGGTTCGAACTTTTGGGAATAATTGTTTTCCGTCATCGTGTCGCCTGCCTTAAACCATTCAATCCTACCGCGAGGAATGTCGAAAATACAAGGCATCCCCACATATGCGGGGAATGACTTTTCCAGGTCCGTCTGTTAGCGCCTTTTTCGGGGAGGCTCCAGATGGACAGCAAGAGAACGTTCGATATCGCCGAATGCCATCAGGCAGCAAAAGGGCTGAGATCGAGTTGGCAGGACATGGCTGGCTCCGAGGCGCTGATCCGCGCGCTCGTTGCCGAGCGCAACGGCGATACGTTGCTCGCCTTGTTCTGGACAGAGGTTCACCGGGCGCTCTGCGAAGAGAAGTAGCCGCTCCTTTACCGTTGCTTCGGTCTCGAAATTTCTTCGATATCGACGTTCGTACACCGAATGGATCGCGGCTTTATCCCGATGGCACGCAACTGCCTTCGGAGAGGCGCGCCCGGATATGGCCGTGCCGACATTTCCCAGCAGAATTGCACGCGGGACGAGGCGTTCGTTCGCCTGATCGGAACGTGCGGCACGGACGGTGAGTTCGATCATGAAAATGCCATTGGCGAAGGTCCCGGCTATGTCGTGTAAAGCAGCAAGATGACAGGTGTATCGCGCGTGCATCGCCATGGTCAGTCAGGTTAATGGCGTATGAACACGTTTTCACATTTTGTCGTCACTTAAGTTGCGTTGCCTGCTGGAGGCAAGATGGCCGAAGTCCTGGCCGACGAAATATCCAGTGTATTCGGGGTTCCTCCAGCAAATATGCTTGACGGATCGTTACCGTGAAGCGCAAAGGTGTTTGTGGAAACGATTACACAAAATGCCATTGTGCCATATTGGGAGGGGATCAGGATTGCGTGTCGTGCGCAAAATCATTTGCGTTGTGTCTCGCAAGAGCTGCTTGACGACGGCAGGACTGATCTAGCGGAATGCAGATGACAGAAAAGCGCGTGCACCTGGTCTTCAAGACCCATCTCGATATCGGTTTTACCGACCATGCCGAGAAGGTCCGGCGTCAATATCACGAGCGCTTCATCCCGCAGGCGATCGAGACCGGTGCGCATTTCCATGCTGAAAACCCCGAGGAGCCGAAGTTCATCTGGACAACGGGCGCCTGGCTGATCTGGGATCATCTGAATTCGCGTTCGCCCGCCGAAGTCGCGGCACTGGAACAGGCAATCGAACGCGGGCTCATCCGCTGGCACGGCCTGCCGTTCACCACCCATACCGAGCTGATGTCGCCTGAGCTTTTCCGAGCGGGCCTTTCCTATTCACAGGAACTCGACCGTCGTTTCGGCAAGCAGACGATTGCAGCGAAGATGACCGACGTTCCCGGCCACACGCTCGGCATGGTGCCCTTGCTGGCCGAGGCCGGCATCCGCTTCCTGCATCTCGGCGTCAACACGGCTTCCCCGCCGCCCGAGGTGCCCGACATTTTCCGCTGGCGTGCGCCTGATGGCGCGGAAGTCGTTGTCATGTACCAGCGCTCGTATGGCGAGACCTATTTCCCGGAAGGCTTCGACGATGGGCTGAGCTTTGCGCATACGCAGGACAATATCGGCCCGCAGAGCGTGCCGCAGACGGCTGAAGCCTATCGCGACATTCGCCGCATCGAGCCCGATGCCGTCATCCGCGGCGCGACGCTGGAGGATTATGGTGCGATCCTCTGGGAAAAGCGCGAGCGTTTCCCAGTGCTGGAGCTGGAACTGGGCGATAGCTGGATCCATGGCAGCGCCACCGATCCATTGAAGACGGCGAAATTCCTGGCTTTGCAGCGGCTCTATGATCGCTTTGCGGGCGAGGGGCTCAATGGCCGCAGGCTCGCCTTCGGCCGCGGGCTCGCCATGGTGGCGGAGCATACGTGCGGGGTGGACATCAAATCCTATCTGCGCGACGACAAAGCTTGGGCGAGAGCCGATTTCGAAGCCGCCCGCAAAACGGATTACCGTTTTGCCTATACCGAAGCGTCATGGGATGAGCAGCGCGGTTATGTCGACCAGGCCGTCGCCGAACTCGATGCCGACGACCAGCAGCAGGCACAGGCAGCGCTCGCGGAGCTCTTTGCGCCAGCGCTCGTCGGAACTACGAGCCGCGAGACGCAGCTCGCTATCGGCGGCTGGTCGATCGAGCTGAATGAGGTGACGGGCGATATCGCTGCGCTTACATCGCCGCAAGGGCGTCGGATTGCCGGCCGTAGTGGTTCGCTGATCGCCTATCGCTACGAGAGCTACGACGCTGCCGACATCAACAGGCATATGGACACCTATCTGACGCATCGGCAGGAATGGGCCGTGCTCGATCACGACAAGCCGGGGCTTGGCGCTTCGGGGGCGGCGCTTTCGACGGTTTTTGTGCCGAAGCTCGAAAGCGCGGGCGATGGCTGCGTTCTCTTGTCGATGCCGGCCGAAGCAGTCGAGCGATTTGGGGCTCCAAGGCAACTGGCTCTGGAGTTCTTGCCGCATGACGGTGCCCTGCAATTGCGGCTCTCGCTGCGCGACAAGCCGGCCAATCGCATGCCGGAGGCGAGCTTCCTCTCCTTTACGCCTGCCGGCGCAAAAAACTGGCTCTTCAGGAAGATGGGGCTGTGGCACCCGGCCGGCAGTTTGGCCAGATCCGGGGGCGCACAACTGCAGGCGGTCAACGCCGTCAGCGGTGAAATCGCCGATGTCGGAGCCGTCGTCGTTCAGCCGCTCGACACGCCGCTGGTTGCCCCGCAGAGTTGGGATTTCATGACATTCTGCAGGGGATTGCCGGATTTTGAAGAGGGAATCCGTTTCAACCTGCATAACAACAAGTGGGGAACTAACTTCCCGATGTGGTGGGAAGGCGATTTTTCCGCCCGTTTCCGAATTGGCCTGGATTAGCCGGCCTGGTCACACCGCTCGCGGAAGCTTGTGGCGTTCGGCGATCTGGGCGGCAGGCTTGCGGGGTTCTGCGACTTTCGGGCGGAATTTGACAAGAACCTCGTTGCCATCGGTTGAAGCGCGCGTCCGCTCCAGCCTGTCGCGTTCGGCAGTTGCCTGAAGCCAATGCTCAGCGTCGCGGCCATTCGGCCTTCCTTCCGCTTCCCAAATCGCGTAGGCGCGCTTGCATATCCAGTCGTGCCGGGAGGTATTGCTCATCGTTGCGTCCTTCTTGAGCCGCTGTTTGACCTCATCGAATCCACACGGCTGGCCTCCCGCCGAAGACGGTACCTCAAGCTCACCTTGTAGATGGACCCGGCAATGCGCCGGGATTTCGATGGGCGGCATGGCATTTCGTCATGCTCGCGGTAGGAACGGTTTTCACCCGACGTGTGTTCCAGATATATTTCGTGAAATTTTGCCCTGAGATCGGGCGATCATTCGGACCGGGACCGCTCGCTGTTGGCCTCGTCGTGTTTGACGGCCCAATCCTTGCGCGGCTTCTCGCCGGGCGGCGTGCGGTGAACGGTCGCGTCGTCGGAATGCGTGATATCGCGCGGCTTGGCGCTGGAGACGCCGCTGTTGCGGCGGCCCTCGTCAGAACGTGCGAACTGTCCTTCGGCGTCCTTGCGGATCTTGTCCTTGCCATCGCTCATCATGGCTAATCGCTCATGTGGTCTGGCAATACCGGCGGCCGGCGCTTGGCGGCCATCAGCAGGTCCAGTTCGATGGAAGAGGGTCCGAAGCGGGTAAAGAGGCTTTCTGCCTGTTCGTTTTTCAAGCCATATTTGGCGGCGAACTCGTGAAGGCTGTAAGGGCGGCCACGCAGGGTCCGACTACGGCGTTCAGGTTGGTGAATTTCCGTCATTACTAATCTCCCCAGGCTTCATGCCTAGGAAAAACCAGTCAGTCCGTTAAAAGTTCCGAAACCGGATTCGGTGCCGGTTTACAGAGAAAAGATCGCTTGCATCGCTTCCCGCAGCAAAAAAATGCTCTTGAGTGTGCATGAATTTCAATCGGTTAGATCCTCGCGCCGGCCGGACAGCCAGAAATGGCTTTATCACACGTGTGTTACTCTATAAAATGAATCGTGTATCCGGTCCGAAGGGAGGAGCCGAGCTGTTGTTTCCGCGTCGATCCGGGCCGGGTCTTGAGGAAGCTGGCTTAATCCATCAGAGGAGACAGACATGATGAATGCACTGCCGCCACTTCACAACGGACATGCCCCGTTTACCCTGCAACAGCTGTTCCGTGAGGCGCTCTATGCCTACGAGGAATGGGACAGCGAACTGACGGAGCCTATTGTCACCCATGAAGGCAGGGTCATTCCGATCAGCTTCGTTTTCGAAGCCATGCGGGAATGCACTGATATCGTCCCGGCCAATATCGTCGGCGCCGTTACCGAACGGCTGACCAAGCCGTGGGAAGGCGAGGGGCCGCTGGACCAGATGACTTTCTCTACGGCGGCGCGCGTGATGCGCGTTCTGGTGCGCAAGCGCCTTCTTGCCAATGGCACGCCTGATATCGTCGCGCTGTCGACGCGCGGATCCGAAGCGGAACCACGCGATTAGGCATGCGGGATCGCGGCACTGGCCGCGATCCTGTTCCCCTCAGGGAACCCAGCTCATTTCCAGCCGTTGAAACAGGCAGAAAAGGAATGAGCACCATGTTGAGATCCATTCTTCACGAAATCATGGGAACAGGCGTTCACGAGGCCGGTCTGCCGCGGTCGCTGGAACAGTTCCTCGGCCAAAAGAACGTGCTTATCGTCTTCGCGGATGCGGAGGACGACAGGCCGATCATTCAGGACGAATTGCTGCGCAAATCACAGATGCGGCTCATCGAAGAGGATATCGAAGTTTTCACGATTGCCGGCGGCGGCGCATTTTCTCTGTTCGAAGACGGACATGATCTCGATGCCGACGATGTGCGCGATGAGCTTCAGGGGCCGCTCAGCGGTGAATTCGGGCTGGTGCTTGTCGGCACTGACGGCAAAGTGAAGCTGCGTTCCAGCGAGCCGATGAGCGTGGAGGATATCAGCCGCGCCGCCGATATCCCTTCGCCGAACCACTAGAGATCGAATGCTTCCTTGAGGCCGAGGCTCTTGCGTTCGCGCAGGTCGAGGTCGGCCTCGATATGGGCGATGTGGTGGAGCATCAGATGGCAGGCTCGATCCAGTTCCCTGCTTTCGATCGCCTCGATAATGTCCCCATGTTCGGAATGGCCACAGCTCGAAACGGTCGATTGCCCATAAAGCGCGATCACAAGCGATGAACGGGCGACAAGTTCTTCCATGAAGCGCTGCATGATCGCATTGCCCGATATGACTGCAAGCGTCAGGTGGAAATCGCCCGATGCCTTGATCTCGGCCCGCCTTGCCGTCTGGCCGCGCTCGCTCATCAGCCGGCCCTCTTCCAAAAGCAATTGCTTCAGGTGCTGGATATCCGATGGCGTGATGCGGGCGGCGGCTTCGCGAAGGATGCCAGGCTCGACCAGGCGGCGGGCGGCAAATATCTGCCGGGCTTCATCCGGAGAGGGATAGGCGACGAAGGCGCCACGGTTTTTCTCGACGCTGACGAGACCTTCGTAGGACAGTGCCTGCAAGGCGGCGCGTGCCAGCGTGCGGCTGACACTGAAGAGATTGCCGACATCGCTTTCCGACAGTTTCGTTCCGGGTGACAGGCGCCTCTCGACGATAGCTTCCCTGATTGCATCGCGAATCTGCGGGACGCCCGTTTCCTGGGGGTCGTCTTGGCTCATGGCGCTGGCGGCGGATTTCATGAAATCGGTTTCCTTGATGTCAGCAAATCATAGCTGCCTTCGTCTCAAAAGTTAAATGAATTTGTACGCACTGCATCGGCCAAATTGTATACGATTTTCTGCACGAATTGAGGACGAAAGCCCATTTTGTGTGCAGTGCGAAAAGTGCGAGAAATTTCGTCAGTTCAGATGAAGCTATTAAAAATTCTTGGTTTGCAAGGGTTTAAGACACGCCCATCAAACTGGCACGGCAGATGCATTGTCTTTCTCGAACAGGGGAAGACACGATGTCGAAAGCGGCAGAGATCGATATAGCATCCGTTTCCAAGGTCTATGGCGCGACCACGGCGGTCCATGCCATCAGCCTGAAAATCCCGGCTGGCTCCTATTGCTGCTTCCTGGGGCCGTCCGGCTGCGGCAAGACCTCGACACTGCGCATGATCGCCGGTCACGAGACGATTTCATCGGGCGATATCCGCCTCGGCAACGTCGTCGTCACCGATTTCCCGCCGGCCAAGCGGGGCACGGCGATGATGTTCCAGTCCTATGCATTGTTTCCGCATCTCGACCTCGTCGATAACGTCGCCTTCAGCCTGAAGATGAAGGGTGTCGACAAGGACGAGCGCCGCGCCAAGGCGCTGGACATGCTGAAGCTGATGCAGATGGAGGCCTACGCCAGCAGGCGGCCGGCACAGCTTTCCGGCGGCCAGCAGCAGCGTGTCGCCCTGGCCCGCGCACTGATTACCGATCCGGAGGCACTGCTGCTCGACGAGCCGCTCTCCGCACTCGACCCGTTCCTGAAGATCCGCATGCGGGCAGAGCTGAAGAAGCTGCAGAAGACGCTCGGCATTACCTTCGTGCATGTGACGCACAGCCAGGAAGAGGCGATGGCGCTCGCCGACATCATCGTGATCATGAATGACGGCAAGATCGAGCAGGCCGCGTCTCCGCGGCAGGTGTTCGAAAAGCCGGCAACCGCCTTCGTCGCCCGCTTCATGGGCGATCACAATGTGCTCTCCGGTCGGGTCACTTCGAGCGAGAACGGCGTGATCGTGATGACTGTGCCGGAAGGGCAGAGTTTTTCCGTACGAGGGACGGGCAGGGAGGTCGGCGAAGCCGTCGACATAGGCATCCGCACCGACCGCGTACGCCTTCAGGTGGCGACCGAGTGGACGCTCGGCTTCAACGGCATCGTCTCCAACATCGAATATCGCGGCTCCTCGGTGAAGATCACCGTTTTGGGGGCTGGCAGCGACGACTTCACCGTCATCGCAAGCGACAGCGATTACTTCGCAAAGCCGGTTTCGGTCGGCGATGCGGTGGCTCTGAGTTGGGCCCTGGAGGATGCCGTCCTCCTGGGCCGCGTGTCTGCATAACCTTCAATATCAAGAAAAGGGGAACTGCCATGACGACTGAAACGAAAACCACCAAGGCGGAAAAGGGAATTTCCCGCCGCTCGCTTCTGAAGACCGGTGCCGCCGCCGTCGGCGCCATTGCCGGCTCGGGCGCCATCACCGGCTTCCCGACGATCTGGGCGCAGTCCAACATCACGCTTCGCCAGTTCGGCACCGGCGTCTCGAACATCAATGCGATCGCCGAGAAGTGCAAGCAGGACCTCGGCATCACGCTCGAGATGACCGCGACCGATTCCGATGCCGCTGCCCAGCGCGCCGTCACTCAGCCCGACAGCTACGATATTGCCGATATCGAATACTGGATCTGCAAGAAGGTATTCCCGACCGGCGTTCTTCAGCCGATGGACGTCAAGAAGCTCAAATATTTCGACAAGGTCGTGCCGATCTTCACGAGTGGCAAGCTGAAGGCGGACAGCACGATCGCGCAAGGGACGGCGCCGCACACGGTCGGCTTCGTCGAGGCGCAGGACTCCAAGAAGTTCGCCAAGGAGCAGACCCAGTGGTTCACGATGATGCCGACGATCTACAATGCCGATACGCTCGGCATTCGTCCTGACCTGACCGGCCGCGACATCACCTCCTGGGCCGATATTCTCGATCCGGCCTACAAGGGCAAGACGGCGATCATCAACGTGCCGTCGATCGGCATCATGGATGCGGCGATGATCGCCGAAGCCTCCGGCAAGATCAAGTATGCCGACAAGGGCAACATGACCAAGGAAGAGATCGACAAGACGATCGAATTCCTGATCAAGACCAAGGGCGACGGCCAGTTCCGCGCCTTCTGGAAGAGCTTCGACGAGTCGGTCAACCTGATGGCCTCGGGCGAAGTGGTCATCCAGTCCATGTGGTCGCCGGCTGTTGCCGCCGTCCGCTCCAAGGGCATTGCGTGCCGCTTCCAGCCGCTCAAGGAAGGCTATCGCGCATGGGGCGGTGGTCTCGGCCTTGCCGCGCATCTGAAGGGTGCGCAGCTCGATGCCGCTTACGAGTACATCAACTGGTACACGTCCGGCTGGGTCGGCGCTTATCTCAACCGCCAGGGCTATTACTCGGCCTGCCTTGAAACCGCCAAGGGTTTCATGACCGCCGACGAGTGGGGCTACTGGATGGAAGGCAAGGCGGCCCAGGGCGATATCCTGTCGCCCGAAGGCAAGGTCATGGAGAAGGCCGGCTCGGTACGCGACGGTGGTTCCTTCGAAGACCGTATCGGCCATATCGCTTGCTGGAACTCCGTCATGGACGAAGACCGCTACATGGTCCGCCGCTGGAACGAGTTCATCGCGGCTTAGGTGTCTGCGACTTTCCCCTCCCTAACCCTCCCCACAAGGGGGAGGGAACTTGTCGAGGGTGCGGCACCGTTCTCCCTCCCCGTTGTGGGAGGGGTTGGGGAGGGGTCTTTGATGACCTCTCCTTTCTCACCTCGATGAAGGAAAGGACCAGGCATGGCCACGATCGCTTCAGAGCAGACGATACCGGCAGCGGAGACGCCCAAACGCACCTTCCGGCTTGCGCCATGGGCGATCTCCTATCTGCAGGCCACACCGCTGATCGCCATCCTCGGCTTCTTCTTCATCCTGCCGATCGCCATGATCGCGGTCGTCAGTTTCTGGGACTATGATTTCGCCGGCATCTATCCCGACTTCCTGACGATGAACTATACCGACACGCTCGGTTCATGGGTCACGTGGAAGACCTATCTCAATACGTTGAAATTCACCGTCATCGTCTGGGCGCTGACGCTCTTCATCGGCTTCTGGGTCGCCTATTTCCTGGCCTTTCATATCCGCAAGACCTCGACGCAGATGATCCTTTTCCTCGTCTGCACCGTGCCCTTCATGACGTCGAACATCATCCGCATGATCTCGTGGATCCCGGTGCTCGGGCGCAACGGGCTCGTCAATTCGGCGCTGGTGGAAATGGGCATCGTGCCGCAGCCGGTGGAATGGCTGCTCTATTCGGATTTCGCCGTAGTGCTTGCCATGGTGCATCTCTACACGCTCTTCATGGTGACGCCGATCTTCAACACGCTGATGCGCATCGACCGTTCGCTCTTCGAAGCAGCACGCGATGCCGGGGCCTCCGGCTGGCAGGTCCTGTGGAACGTGGTGATCCCGCTTGCCAAGCCCGGCATGGCGATCGGCACGATCTTCGTCGTCACGCTCGTGATGGCCGATTTCTCAACCGTGCAGGTCATGTCCGGCGGGCAGAGCGCCTCGGTGGCGCTGATGATGAAGAACCAGATGTCGCTGCTGCAATATCCGGCCGCTGCCGCCAATGCCGTCGTCTTGCTGGTGGTGGTGCTGATGATGGTCGCGGCGATTCTGCGTGTCGTCGATATCCGCAAGGAGCTTTAGGATGTACCGCGAAAAACGCTCCCTCGAATTCTATGTGCTCGCCATCTTCTTCGCCGTCTTCGTTCTCTTTCTCTACGGGCCGCTCTCGGCGATCGTCATTTTGTCCTTCCAGGGGCCGGATGGCGGCCTGACCTTCCCGCTGAACGGCGTTTCGCTCCACTGGTTCTTCAACCTCTTCGAGAAGCAGGCGGTCGGCGATTTCGGCGCCTCCTTCCAGCGTTCCTTCATTCTCGGCCTGATGGTGATGATCGTGACCGTCGTCGTCTCGCTGATGGCGGGCCTTGCCTTCCGCCGGCGCTTCCGCGGCTCGTCGGTGCTGTTTTATGCGACGGTCGCGAGCCTCGTCGTGCCGTCGATCATCATCTCGCTCGGCATCGGCGTCGTCTTCCAGCAGGGCGGCTTGCGACCTGCCTGGTATTCCTCAGCCTTCGGCGCGCATCTGACCTGGACGTTGCCTTTCGGCGTTCTGATCATGTTTGCCGTCTTCAACCGTTTTTCGCCGGCATACGAGGAGGCTGCACGCGATCTTGGCGCGACGTCGTGGCAGACATTCCGCCATGTCGTTCTGCCGATGATCGCCCCAAGTCTCATCGGCGTCGGCCTGTTCGGCTTCACGCTCTCCTATGACGAATTCGCCCGCACGCTGATGACATCAGGCACCTACAATACGCTGCCGCTCGAAATCTACGGCATGACCACCAACGTCACGACACCGGTGCTCTATGCGCTCGGCACGGTCACGACGCTCTTCTCCTTTACCATCATTCTCGTCGCGCTCGGCATCATGACGATGCTCGGCCGGCGACAGGCAAAGACACGCTGACATGCGCATATTGATCGTCAATCCGAATACGACCGCTTCCATGACCGAGAAAGCGGCAACCGCCGCCCGTGCGGTTGCCGCCGCCGGCACCGAGATCATCGCTGCCACCTCGCGCATGGGGCCAGTCTCGATCGAGGGGCACTATGACGGGGCGCTCGCCATCCCCGGACTGCTGACGGAGCTGAAGGAGCGGCGGGCGGCCGGCTACGATGCGGCGATCGTCGCCTGCTTCGACGATACCGGGCTTGATGCGGCACGCACCTTCGCCGACGTGCCCGTTCTCGGGCTCTGCGAATCCGCTGTCGCCACTGCGGGCTTCCTCGCTCAGCGCTTTACGGTGGTGACGACGCTGGAGCGGTCCCGGGTGCTGATCGACAATCTCGTGCGCCGGTATGGCATGGGCGATCGTGCGAAGGTGAGAGCATCGGATATTCCGGTGCTGGAACTGGAAGATGCTGCATCCGGCGCGATCGGCAAGCTGAAGGCGGAAATCGAACGGGCGCTTTCGGAAGACGGAGCGGAGGCGATCGTGCTCGGTTGCGCCGGCATGACGGATCTGGCGCGCGAACTGCAGGATGTCTACGGCGTGCCTGTCATCGATGGGGTCGCCGCTGCCGTGAAGCAGGCGGAAGCGCTGGTTTCGCTCGGTCTTTCGACCAGCAAACGCGGCTCTTATGCCTCGCCGCTGCCGAAACATTTCATGGGCGCGATGAGCGGTTTTGCGCCGATCCGGGCGACCGGCTGAACAGAGGGCGAAAACTCTTGATGGTGCATAGCGCCAAGTTTTGACTTTACTTTTTCCCCTCGCGTGAGAATTGTCGCAGCCGATTATCACGTTAGAGGAGAGCCGTGCCATGTCGATCGACGAGGATCTGATCCGTATTGCGGAACAGGAAAAGGCGTTGAGCTTCGATGCCTTCGATCTGACGACCGCATGGCAGCTCGGCAAGCTCTTGCAGGAGCTTGCCACCGAACGCGGGCTCGGCATCGCGATCGATATCACGCTGCATTCCATGCCGGTCTTCTACGCGGCCTTGCCGGGCGTGACGCCTGATAACGTCAATTGGGTGCGCCGCAAGCGCAACATGGTGTTCCGCTATTTCCGCAGCAGCTACGCTTCCGGCCTCAAGCTGCAGAAGGAAGGCAAGACGGTCGAGGACAACGGTCTTTCCGGCACCGACTACGCGCCACATGGCGGCAGTTTCCCGATCAACGTCAGAGGCACTGGCTGCATCGGCGCCGTCACCGTCTCGGGCCTGCCGCAGCGGGACGATCACAACCTCGCGGTCGAAGCCTTGGCGCTGATTCTGGCGAAGGATCTCGATACGCTGCGGCTGGCGTGAATGCTGCCGCATTTCTGACAAATAAAAGCCACGAAAAGCACAAGATCGCGATCCGTTCCCGGTGACTGACGTATTTCGTGACGATAAGGTGCGCCCGGTTTTGTAAGTTATTGCCGGGACGCCATGTTACGTTTGCTCTTTGCCTTTCTTGCCATTGGTTTCAGCCTTTTCCTCGCCTCCTGCAATACGCTCTCGAAGGAAGAATGCGTCGCCGCCGACTGGCGAGTGATCGGTGAATCCGATGGCGCTGCCGGATACGAGCCGCAGGAGCGTTTTGCCGCGCATGCCAAGTCCTGCGAGCGGGTGAAGATCGTGCCCGACCAGACCATCTGGTATCAGGGCTATCAGGCAGGTCTCGTGCGCTATTGCACGCCGATGAGCGGCCTGATGCACGGGCAGGCGGGTCACGGCTATTCCAATGTCTGCCCGCCGGAGACAGCGCCCGGTTTTCTGCGTGGCTACACGCTCGGCAACCGCCAGAATTCACAGCAGTCGCGGCTGAGTTCGCTTCAGAGCGACTACGGATCGAAGGAAGCCGAGATCGACGACCTGTCGCGCAAGCTCAAGGATGCGCCGGACGCAGACCGGCGCGATATCCGCCGTCGGATGGACGATCTAGAAGACGATATGCGCCGCATTCGCAGAGAGCAGCGTGACGTTCAGGACGAACTCGACGATACCAGCGCGGAAGTGCAGTGGTTCCAGCAGAATCCGAACGCAGCGCCGCCGGCCATGCCTGGCTACTGAGGCTTTCGCCTCAGAGCTTGCCGCCGGCTTCGCCAATGCCCTTGGTCAGGCTCCCCGTTGCCGGGAAGAGCGGGATGAGGCAGGCCTGCAGGGCGTGGTAGATGTCGCCCTTGCCGGGGAAGAGCGAGTGTGAGGGAACGAGGTCTTCCGTCAGTTCCTCGTGCCAGCCGCCATTCTCATGGTCGATGAAGCTGCGCTCGATCACATTCCAGATCTTGCGGTAGCATTCTTCGTGATAATCGCTCGGCAGGTGCTCGTTGAGGAAGTGCGCGGCGGCAGCACCCTCGCAGGCCGGCCACCAGAGCTTGTTGCGCTTGGCCGGCTTGTCGGCCCAGTCTAGGGTATAGAAGAAGCCGCCCTTGTCGTTATCCCAGCCGAGCACCATGGATTGCTCGAAGAGGGCTTTTGCCGCATCCGGCATCCAGTCGATCTTCTTGCCGCCGAGCGCCCAGAGCTGCAGGATGAGGCGGGTCCATTCCAGCCAGTGGCCGGGCGTCGTGCCGGCCGGGCGGAACATTTCGTTCGGATGATAGTAATCCTTATCGAGGTTCCATTCGGTATCGAAATGCTCGGCAACACGCCAGTCGACGGAACCGGCCGAACGGCGGATGACGAGATCGGCGATGCTTTCGGCCTTGGTGAGGTAATCGCGGTCGCCTGTCGCCTCGAAGGCGGCCATCAGCGCTTCGGTCAGATGCATGTTGGAATTCTGGCCGCGATAGGTGCCGCCATCGAGAGGCTGCCAGTCGGCGGTAAACTCTTCGGCGATAGCGCCGTGCCTGGTTTCCCAGAACTTCGTGTTCAGGACCTCGGTAATATCGGTGAGCATGCCATCGGCGAGCGGATGGCCGATCGTCTTTGCCGAAGAGGCGGCGAGAAGGACGAAAGCGTGGCCGTAGCCCTGCTTGTTGGAATCGACGGGACCGTTGTTGTCCAGCGACCAGAAGTAACCGCCGTTCTTGCGGTCACGGTGCTGGTTCCAGATGTAGTTCATGCCGTGATCGACGACATCTGCGGCGCCGGGGCGGCCGAGAAGCGTGCCGATCGAGAAGCAGTGCACGGCGCGCGAGGCAATATGGAGTGGCCGTACCTGGCCTTCGGCATTGAGCGGCTTGCCGGCGTCGTCGAGGTCGTAGAAGCCGCCTTTGGGATTGATGGAATTGTGCTGGAAGAAATCGAAGAGACCGTTGGCCTGCGAAAGCAGCCAGCCTCGGTGGTAGGCGCGGGTAGACCAGTTGCCGAGTGCAGGTGCCATAATACTCCTCCGAATTCGTGCACAATGCCTTTAGGAAAACGCCTATATAGAGGTCGTGCGAGTCTGTCATCCGCCAAGGCTCGTAATGTCCCTAAAGCAACAGGCATATGTTGACATAAAGATATCTTTATGTGATTGGTCGTTTTCGATCTTGTAATATCAAGGAGCCTTCCCGTGTTCGATAATCTCTTTGGCCCCGAAGGGGGCAAGCGTGATGGCAGTGAAGTATTCGCGGCGCTGAAGAAGGCCGCCAGCGAACGCATTCTCGTCCTTGACGGTGCCATGGGCACGCAGATCCAGGGTTTGGGCTTCGATGAAGACCATTTCCGCGGTTCGCGTTTCATCGGCTGTGCCTGCCATCAGAAGGGCAATAACGACCTGCTGATCCTGTCGCAGCCGGACGCCATTGAAGAAATCCATTACAAATACGCCAAGGCCGGCGCCGATATCCTTGAGACCAACACCTTCTCCTCGACCCGCATCGCGCAGGCTGATTATGCGATGGAAGGCGAGGTCTATGCGCTGAACAAGGAAGGTGCCGAGATCGTGCGCCGCGCCGCGCAACGTGCAGAGCGCGAGGATGGCAGGCGCCGTTTTGTCGCCGGCGCTATCGGCCCCACCAACCGCACGGCGTCCATCTCGCCTGACGTCAACAATCCTGGTTTCCGCGCCGTCACCTTTGACGATCTGCGTGATGCCTATGCCGAGCAGATCGATGGCCTGATCGATGGCGGCGCCGATATCATCCTGATCGAGACGATCTTCGACACGCTGAACGCCAAGGCTGCCATCTTTGCCTGCGAAGAGCGTTTCGAGGCCAAGGGCATCCGCCTGCCGGTCATGATCTCCGGTACGATCACCGACCTTTCGGGGCGTACGCTTTCGGGCCAGACGCCGACTGCCTTCTGGAATTCGGTGCGCCACGCCAATCCCTTTACGATCGGCCTCAACTGCGCGCTCGGTGCCAATGCGATGCGCCCGCATCTGCAGGAGCTTTCTGGCGTTGCTGACACGTTCGTCTGCGCCTATCCGAATGCCGGCCTGCCGAACGAATTCGGCCAGTATGACGAGACGCCGGAACTGATGGCGGCGCAGATCGACAGCTTCGCCCGCGAAGGCCTCGTCAATATCGTCGGCGGCTGCTGCGGCTCGACGCCCGAACATATCCGCGTCATCGCCGAAACGGTGGCCAAGTACAAGCCGCGGCCGATCCCTGAGCATCGCCCCTTCATGTCGCTGTCGGGCCTCGAGCCCTTCGAGCTGACCAAGGACATTCCGTTCGTCAATGTCGGCGAGCGCACCAATGTCACCGGTTCGGCCAAGTTCCGCAAGCTGATCACCAATGCCGATTTCACGGCCGCACTCGATGTCGCCCGCGACCAGGTCGAGAACGGCGCGCAGGTGATCGACATCAACATGGACGAAGGCTTGATCGATTCCGAAAAGGCGATGGTCGAGTTCCTGAACCTGATCGCCGCCGAGCCTGACATCGCCCGCGTGCCTGTGATGATCGACTCGTCGAAGTTCTCGATCATCGAATCCGGCCTGAAGCGCGTTCAGGGCAAGGCGATCGTCAACTCGATCTCACTGAAGGAAGGGGAAGAGAATTTCCTCGCCCAGGCGCGCCTCCTGCATAATTACGGTGCGGCCGTGGTCGTCATGGCCTTCGACGAGACGGGACAGGCCGACAGCTACCAGCGCAAGGTGGATATCTGCACGCGCGCCTACAAGCTGCTGACCGAGAAGGTCGGCTTCCCGCCGGAAGACATCATCTTCGACCCGAACATCTTCGCCGTGGCGACCGGTATCGAAGAGCACAATAATTACGGTGTCGACTTCATCGAGGCGACGCGCACAATCCGCAAGACCATGCCGCTCGTCCATATCTCGGGTGGTGTGTCGAACCTGTCCTTCTCCTTCCGCGGCAACGAACCGGTGCGCGAGGCGATGCATGCCGTGTTCCTCTACCACGCCATCCAGGCGGGCATGGACATGGGCATCGTCAATGCCGGCCAGCTTGCCGTTTATGACCAGATCGATCCGGAATTGCGCGAGGCCTGCGAAGACGTGGTGCTGAACCGCCGTCCTGACGGAACAGAGCGGCTGCTGGAAGTGGCCGAGCGTTTCCGCGGTGCCGCCGGCAAGGAAGGCAAGGTTCAGGATCTCTCCTGGCGCGAATGGAGCGTTGCGAAGCGCCTCGAACATGCGCTGGTCAACGGCATCACCGAATATATCGAGGCCGATACCGAGGAAGCCCGCCAGCAGGCGGCCCGTCCGCTGCACGTCATCGAAGGGCCGCTGATGGCCGGCATGAATGTCGTCGGCGATCTCTTCGGCTCGGGCAAGATGTTCCTGCCGCAGGTGGTCAAGTCCGCCCGCGTCATGAAGCAAGCCGTAGCCGTTCTCCTTCCCTATATGGAAGAGGAGAAGCGGCTGAATGGCGGCGAGGAGCGCAAGTCCGCCGGCAAGATCCTGATGGCGACCGTCAAGGGCGACGTGCACGATATCGGCAAGAACATCGTCGGCGTCGTGCTCGCCTGCAACAATTACGAGATCATCGACCTCGGCGTGATGGTGCCGGCAACGAAGATCCTGGAGACGGCTGTTGCCGAGAAGGTCGATGTCATCGGTCTTTCCGGCCTTATCACGCCGTCGCTTGACGAGATGGTGCATGTGGCTGCTGAAATGGAGCGGGAGGGCTTCGATATCCCGCTGCTGATCGGCGGGGCCACGACCAGTCGTGTGCATACCGCCGTCAAGATCCATCCGGGCTACAACAAAGGCCAGTCCATTTACGTGACGGATGCCAGCCGTGCTGTCGGCGTCGTGTCCTCGCTGCTGTCGCCGGACGCCCGTCAGGGCTATATCGACGATATCAGGGCCGAATATGCCAAGGTCGCTGCCGCCCATGCGCGCAGCGAAGCCGAGAAGGTGCGTCTGCCGCTCACTCGTGCCCGCGAGAACGCACAGAAGGTCGACTGGGCGGCCTACAAGCCGACCAAGCCGAGCTTCCTCGGAACCAAGGTATTCGAAGATTACGATCTGGCTGACCTTGCCAAGTACATCGATTGGACGCCTTTCTTCCAGACTTGGGAGTTGCGCGGCCGCTACCCGGCGATCCTCGAAGACGAGAAGCAGGGCGAAGCAGCCCGCGCACTCTGGGCTGACGCACAGGCGATGCTGAAGAAGATCATCGACGAGAAGTGGTTCCGCCCGCGCGCCGTCATCGGCTTCTGGCCGGCCGGTACCGTCGGCGACGATATCCGCCTATTCAAGGACGATGCGCGCAAGGAGGAGTTGGCGACGTTCTACACGCTGCGCCAGCAGCTTTCGAAACGCGATGGCCGTCCGAACGTGGCGTTGTCGGACTTCGTCGCGCCCGTGGACAGCGGCGTGCAGGACTATGTGGGCGGCTTCGTGGTGACGGCGGGCTTCGAGGAGATCGCCATCGCCGAACGTTTCGAGCGTTCGAACGACGACTATTCCTCGATCCTCGTGAAGGCGCTTGCCGACCGCTTCGCCGAAGCTTTCGCCGAATGCATGCATGAGCGCGTACGCCGCGAATATTGGGGCTACGCCAAGGACGAACATCTCTCCAACGAGGACCTGATTACCGAGGCCTATGCCGGTATCCGTCCGGCACCCGGTTATCCGGCCCAGCCCGATCACACCGAGAAGAAGACCTTGTTCGGTCTTCTCGATGCGGAGAACACCGCCGGCGTGAAGCTGACCGAGAGCTATGCGATGTGGCCGGGCTCGTCAGTATCCGGCATCTATATCGGCCACCCGGACTCCTACTATTTCGGCGTCGCCAAGGTGGAGCGCGATCAGGTCGAAGACTATGCCAAGCGCAAGGGCATGGATGTCACCGAGGTCGAGCGCTGGCTCGGACCGGTGCTCAACTACGTGCCGCGCAAGACTGCTGAAGAGATCGAAGACGCTGCCTGATTGCGGAGTCTTTTCCGTCGCTTGAGGCGGCGTGCTCAGTCGTTGATTCAATGAACGATGAAGCCGGGAAGTGATTCACTTCCCGGCTTCATCTTTTTGAATTGGAAGAAAAATCAGGTCGCGCCAATCGTCAGCTCGGCGACGAAGTCATAGGCGTCGCCCCTATAGAGCGAGCGAGTGAATTCCACCGCGCGGCCAGAGCCGAGATAGGAAATACGCTCGATGGAAAGTCCGGCCTGGCCGACGGGCACGCCGAGAAGATGGGCGTCGGCTTCCTTCATGTTGGTCGCAGATATGCGCTGGACGGCGCGGACGGGGCGCACACCGAGCCGTTCCAACTCGGCATAGAGCGAATTGGTGACAGCAGAGGGATCAGGCAGGAATTCGCCCGATACGCTTGCATGTTCGATCGCCAAAGGCTGGTCGTCGGCGATGCGCAGGCGTGACAGGCGCGAAACCTTGATGTCCGTGCCGAGGCCGAGGATCATCATCTCGTCGGGCGAGGGTGTGTGCACGCCCTTGTGCAGCCATTCGGAGCGGGCGGTCATGCCGCGCCGGGCCATGTCTTCCGTAAAGGAGGTGAGCTGGGACAGACGCTGTTCGACCCTGGACACCGGCTTGGCGACGAAGGTGCCGGAGCCGTGACGGCGCACGAGCAGGCCATCGGCTACCAGTTCGTCAATCGCCTTGCGCACGGTCACGCGGCTGACGGCCGCAAATTCGGCAATGTCGCGTTCCGGGGGCAGGGCATCGCCATGGGCGAGCGTGCCGGTGCGGACGGCCTCTTCCAGAGTACGGCGGAGCTTTACATAGAGGGGGCCAGTGCCGCCGGCCTGCAGGCGCTCGGGAGAAAGAATGGAGGCGAGATCATCAGTCATGCCACACCTCCCTGCCGGTCGTTCATCAGTTTGACGGCGAGATCGACGGCACCCTGCAGTGCATCGGCTTTCGGCTCTGCCAGCAACGTCTTGTGCCGATCCGCAAGCCAGGGATGGTAGGGTCTGGCAAGGCCGCCGAGCAGGCAGATCGTCGGGCATTCGGGCCACGAGAGCGCGTCGAGGCTGGCATCAATCGCATCTGCCGCCTCCCTGACGATCTCAATCGCGATCGCGTCACCGGCCTCTGCGGCCTCGAATACTGTCGGTGCGTATCGGGCGAAATCCCGGGGGCGGGCGGTATGGGCGAATTCGACGACCCGCTCGGGATCATTGCCATATTCGGCCATGATCTTTTCCGTCAGAGGTGAGGTGGGGCGAACCTTGTCATAGGCAAGCAGGGCCCTTTCCAGGAGGTCGCGGCCGAGGCGTGCGCCGCTTGCCTGATCGCCAACAATGGAACCCCAGCCGCCGATGCCGTGCAGCTTGCCCTCTCGGCGCGCATTGTAGACTGAGCCGGTTCCGACGGCGCCGACTATGCCGTCGGCATCGCCGAGTGCCCCTTGCAACGATATCAGCGCATCGGTGACAACCCGACCGTCATCAAAGGGCAAGGCCTTTTCGATGCGCTTGCCGTAATCGCCGACATTGGCGCCGGCAACGCCCACGACCGCGGAGATTGTGGAAGCGGTTTCATCCCCAAATCCGGCGTCACGCAGTGCCTGGCGCGCGGATTCGACGATATTGACGAGAGAGTTTTCCAGATCGGAAAGGATGTTGGCAGGGCCAGCCTTACCGAGGCCTATGACATTGCCCATTCTGTCCGCAACTGCTGCCCGGCAGCTTGTTCCGCCACCATCTATGCCGATTGCAAGTTCCGTCATCGGACCTCCGGTTAAGCCGTTCCCTTATGTTTTCTTATACAATACCAAAAAAATACCATTTACCAAGCAGAAATGACTGCGAATTTTCCCGTTTTTATCTTATTGATTTAAAACGATAAAAATTTTTAATGAATTTTCTCGGGTTCAGAAGTTAATTTTGGCTGGACAATTGGTATTTTTTTGGCCTTAATTCCGGAAAAGGGAACAGCGTATCGAGGCATGTGAAAACCGGCAAAGAAAAACAGGGCCGGCCAGGTTTCGAGAAAGGTGCAGACGGTGATCGCAGGAGCCGGAATGGCTCGCGGAGGCGTGCGGTATCTTTCCAAGTTTTCCCTTATTTCAAGCGCCCGGTTCAGTGTATCGGGAGGGCGCACCGTTCGGCCGGAGGCTAGCGTCCTTCGTGTCGGCAGAGCTTCAGGGCCGCCAGTCTTGGCGGCTCTAAAAGGGGCGTTGGGTGTTTCCTCAGGCACGCCAACCGCTTGTTTCAGACCGAAAACAGCGCCTAGCGGCGCGTAAAACAGGAGAGGGAAATGAAAAACACTGCTCTGAAAAGTTTGCTGCTTGCCTCCAGCCTGCTGTCGTCAGCTGGCCTCGTTCATGCCGCCGACGTGACGCTCACCGTCGAAAGCTGGCGTAACGACGACCTGCAGATCTGGCAGGAAAAGATCATCCCGGCTTTCGAAGCCAAGAACCCGGGCATCAAGATCGTCTTCTCGCCGACCGCTCCGACTGAATACAACGCTTCGCTGAATGCCAAGCTCGATGCCGGTTCCGCAGGCGACATCATCACCTGCCGTCCATTCGACGCTTCGCTCGAACTCTTCAACAAGAAGCAGCTCGTCGATCTCACCAGCCTTTCCGGCATGGAAAACTTCTCGCCGGTCGCCAAGGCTGCATGGTCGACGGACGACGGCAAGTCGACCTTCTGCGTGCCGATGGCTTCGGTCATCCACGGCTTCATCTACAACAAGGATGCCTTCGACAAGCTCGGCATCGCTATTCCGAAGACGGAAGACGAGTTCTTCGCAGCCCTCGACAAGATCAAGGCTGACGGCACCTACATCCCGCTCGCCATGGGCACGAAGGATCTCTGGGAAGCCGCAACCATGGGCTACCAGAACATCGGCCCGAACTACTGGAAGGGTGAAGAGGGCCGCGAAGCCCTGATCTCTGGCAAGCAGAAGCTCACCGACGCCGACTGGGTCAAGCCCTATGAAGAGCTTGCCAAGTGGAAGCCCTATCTCGGCGACGGTTTCGAAGCCCAGACCTACTCGGACAGCCAGAACCTCTTCACGCTCGGCCGCGCCGCCATCTACCCGGCCGGTTCGTGGGAAATCGCGCTGTTCAACACGCAGGCTCAGTTCAAGATGGGCGCCTTCCCGCCGCCGGTTCCGAAGGCTGGCGACCAGGGCTACATCTCCGACCATCCGGATATCGGCGTTGCACTGAATGCCAAGAGCACGCACCAGGAAGAAGCCAAGAAGTTCCTCACCTGGGTTGCTTCGCCTGAGTTTGCTGACATTTACGCAAACTCCCTGCCGGGCTTCTTCAGCCTGAACTCCAACCCGGTCAAGATGAGCGATCCGCTTGCTCAGGAATTCGTTTCCTGGCGCGGCCCGTACAAGTCGACCGTCCGCTCGACCTATCAGATCCTGTCGCGCGGTACGCCGAACCTCGAAAACGAGACCTGGGTTGAATCGGCCAACGTCATCAACGGCACGGACACTCCGGCCGTCGCTGCCGAAAAGCTCCAGAAGGGCCTCGACAGCTGGTACAAGCCGGGCAAGTAAGGTTTTGAAGGTGAGGGGCGGCCTATTGGGCTGCCCCTTATCGGCCTGCCGGCCATCTTGTCCCGCGAGGGGCAAGAGACTCGCAGCCGCCTCCTGGCCCGTGGTTTTCAGGTATGGGCATGGTCCGGCTCTCCGAAGAAGGAGAGGGGAATGAGGGGCAAGATTTCCACCTGCGCTGCGCCTGATGGTCCAGCCAATAAAAACAGGCAAAAGCCATGAGCGAAGCCGACACCGCAGTCGACGTGATCCCGATCAAGCGTCCCATTCGCTGGCATATCGGAATCTTCCTTCTTCCGGCCTTTATCGTCTATACGGCGATCATGATCCTGCCGCTGATCGAAACGCTCCGGCTTTCCTTCTACAATACGGTCGATGGCGCACCGGCCTTCGTTGGCTTTGCCAATTACAAGGTTCTCTTCGGCGATGCCCGCTGGGTGCATGACTTCTGGAATGCGTTGCGCAACAACGTCATCTTCTTCATCATCCATATGTGCGTGCAGAACCCGATCGGCATTGCGCTTGCCGCACTTCTGTCGACGCCGCGGCTTCGCTTCGTTGCATTCTACCGCACGGCCATCTTCCTGCCGACGCTGCTCTCCTTCGTCATCGTCGGCTTCATCTGGAAGCTGATCCTTTCGCCGATCTGGGGTGTCGCACCCTGGCTGATGAGCCTCGTCGGCTTGAAGTGGGCCTTCGCGCCCTGGCTCGGCCAGTCCGGCCCGGCGCTGATCGCGGTGTCGCTGATCTCGAACTGGCAATATATCGGCATCCCGATGATGCTGATCTATGCCGCACTTCTCAGCATTCCCGAGGAAGTGATCGAGGCTGCCGAATGCGACGGCATTACCGGCTGGGCGCAGTTCTGGAAAATCAAGCTGCCGCTGATCCTGCCGGCGATCGGCATCATTTCGATCCTGACTTTCGTCGGCAATTTCAACGCGTTCGATCTGATTTATACCGTGCAGGGTGCGCTTGCCGGCCCCGACATGTCGACGGATATTCTGGGCACTCTGCTCTACCGCACCTTCTTCGGTTTCCAGCTGCAGCTTGGCGACCGCTCGATGGGCGCGACGATCGCGACGGTCATGTTCCTGATCATCCTCGCCGGCGTCTCCTTCTATCTTTTCGCCATCCAGCGGCGCATGCGTCGCTACCAGTTCTGAGGAGTGTGAGCCCATGTCGAACAGAGCGCGCACATCCCCCATCCGCACCGGCCTCGTACATCTGGCGCTGATCGGTTACACGCTGATTGCGATCTTCCCGGTGTTCCTGACGATCGTGAATTCGTTCAAGGACCGCAACTCGATCTTCCGGTCGCCGCTGCAGGTGCCGACCCCCTCGACCTTCAGCCTCGTCGGTTACCAGACGGTGCTGGGGCAGGGTGACTTCGCCACCTATTTCCAGAACAGCTTCATCGTAACGATCGTTGCGATCTTCCTTGTGCTGCTGTTCGGAGCGATGGCCGCCTTTGCGCTGTCGGAATACCGTTTCAAGGGCAATACCCTTGTTGGTCTCTATATGGCGATCGGCATCATGATCCCGATCCGCCTCGGCACGGTCGCCATCCTGCAGGGCATGGTCGCGACCGGTCTCGTCAACACGCTGACGGCACTGATCCTCGTCTATACGGCGCAGGGTATTCCGCTCGCGATTTTCATTCTCTCGGAATTCATGCGCACCGTGTCCGACGACCTGAAGAATGCCGGGCGTATCGACGGGCTTTCGGAATATGCGATCTTCTTCCGCCTCGTCCTGCCGCTGGTACGGCCGGCCATGGCGACGGTCGCTGTCTTCACCATGATCCCGATCTGGAACGACCTGTGGTTCCCGCTGATCCTGGCGCCATCCGAAGCCACAAAGACGGTGACGCTCGGCTCGCAGATCTTCATCGGCCAGTTCGTCACCAACTGGAACGCGGTTCTGGCGGCGCTGTCGCTCGCGATCCTGCCGATCCTCGTTCTCTATGTCATCTTCTCGCGGCAGCTGATCCGCGGCATTACCTCGGGAGCCGTCAAGTGAGCCAATCCGACAAGCCGATCCGTGTCCTTGTTGCCGGCCTCGGCAATATGGGCCGCAGCCATGCGCTCGCCTATCACAACAATCCGGGCTACGAGATCGTTGGCCTCGTCAACCGCTCCAAGCCGAGCCAGCTTGCGCCGGAGCTGGAGCAGTACACGATCCATCCCGACTTCATGACGGCGCTCGCCGAGCTGAAGCCGGATCTCTGCTCGATCAATACTTATTCCGACAGCCATGCCGATTATGCCGTCGCCGCCTTCGAGGCCGGCTGCGACGTCTTCGTCGAAAAGCCACTGGCAACGACCGTTGCCGATGCGGAGCGCGTCGTGGCCGCGGCAAAGAAGGCGGGCAAGAAGCTGGTCATCGGCTACATCCTGCGTCATCACCCGTCCTGGAAGAAGCTGATCGAGGAGGCGCGGAAGCTCGGTGGTCCCTATGTCTTCCGCATGAACCTCAATCAGCAGTCCAGCGGGCCGACCTGGGCGACGCACAAGTCGCTGATGCAGACGACCTCGCCGATCGTCGATTGCGGCGTCCACTATGTGGATGTCATGTGCCAGATCACCGATGCAAGGGCGGTCGAAGTGCGCGGCATGGGCCTGCGCCTGTCGAACGAGATCGCGCCGGACATGTATAATTACGGCCACCTGCAGGTGCTCTACGAGGACGGTTCCGTCGGCTGGTACGAGGCCGGCTGGGGGCCGATGATTTCCGAGACGGCCTTCTTCGTGAAGGATGTGATGTCGCCGAACGGCGCCGTCTCGATCGTCATGGATCCGAACGCGAAGTCCGACGATATCGACACGCATACAAAAACCTCCGTCATCCGCCTGCATACGGCAGAGACCGGGCCCGACGGCAAGTTCATTCGTCCCGATCAGGACATGACGATGGAAGGCGAGCCCGGCCATCAGGCGCTTTGCGACCTGGAGCAGGCCTTCGTGCTGCGCGCCATCAACGAGGATCTGGACCTCAACCGCCATATGGATGATGCGGTGGCCTCGCTGCGCATCTGCCTTGCCGCTGACGAAAGCGTGCGCACCGGCCGACCGGTTAGACTATAAGGAAAGACTAGTGGGATCGCTTCAACTCAAATCCATCCGCAAGGCCTATGGCAAACACGAAGTGCTGAAGGGCATCGACCTTGAGGTCAAGGACGGCGAATTCGTCATCTTCGTCGGTCCGTCAGGCTGCGGGAAATCGACCCTGCTGCGCAGCATTGCCGGCCTGGAAGACGTCACCTCGGGCGCCGTCATCATCAATGGCCGCGACGAGACGCTGACGCCGCCGGCCAAGCGCGGCATCGCCATGGTGTTCCAGTCCTATGCGCTTTATCCGCACCTGACGGTCAAGGACAATATGGGCCTCGGTCTGAAACAGGCGGGGGCGGCGAAGGATGAAATCGAGACGCGCGTGACCAAGGCCTCGTCCATGCTGTCGCTGGAGCAATATCTGGCGCGCCGCCCGGCCGAGCTTTCGGGTGGCCAGCGCCAGCGCGTGGCGATCGGCCGTGCGATCGTGCGCGAGCCGGAACTCTTCCTCTTCGACGAGCCGCTCTCCAACCTCGATGCGGCTCTGCGCGTGCAGACGCGTCTCGAAATCGCTCGCCTGCATCGCAGCCTGAAGGCGACGATGATCTATGTCACCCACGATCAGGTGGAAGCCATGACGCTTGCCGACAAGATCGTGGTGCTGAATGCCGGCGCGATCGAGCAGATCGGCTCGCCGATGGAACTGTATAATCGCCCTGCCAACACGTTCGTCGCCGGTTTCATCGGCTCGCCGCAAATGAACTTCATCCCCGCCGACAAGGTCGGCGATGCGCAGGCCAAGACGGTCGGCATTCGTCCGGAGCATCTGACGCTCTCGCGCGACAGCGGTAGCTGGAAGGCCAAGACCGTGCATGTCGAGCATCTCGGCGCCGATACGATCGTCTATCTGGAATCGGATCAGTGCGGTCTCTTGACCGCACGTCTCTTCGGCGAACACAAATACGAGCCGGATGAGATCGTCTATGCGACGCCGGATGGAAGCCATATCCACCGCTTCGATGCGAACGACAGGGCAATCCGCTGATTGCAACCGGAATGAAAAGGCCCCGCCATCGAGCGGGGCTTTTTTGTTTAAGGCGGTATTGAAGGCAAGTCAGCGCCGGAAAAGCCGTCCATCGATGATGATCAGGCTGGTCATGATCAGGCTCATCCCGCCAAGCTCGAACGCCTCCAGTCTTTCGCCGAGAAAGACCGTGCCGAGCAGGATCGCGCTGACGGGCACCAGCAGCGTCACCAGCGATGCATTGGTCGCCCCGGCCGAGGCGATGAGATTGAAATACAGAATGAAGGCGAAGGCGGTCGTCAGGATCGCGAGAAAAAGCACGGCCATCCAAATCGGAACTGACGATGTGACGATGTCGGCCGGGCTGTAGAAAATGAAGACGATCGGCAGCATGAGGATGGCAGCACCTGTCAACTGGCCGGTGGCAACGACTGTCGGGCTTATGCCCTTGAAGCGTTTGGCGTAAACGACGGCGAAGGCATAGGAGACAGCGGCTCCGATGACCGCGAGCTTTGCCCAGGCGGGGCCGCCGAGATTGGACAGAAGTCCCGGGCCGATCATGACGGCGGCGCCCGCGATGCCGATGACGACGCCTGCGATCTTCGCGGTTGAGATCTTTTCATCCGGCGTCAGCGTGTTTGCTAACAGGATCGTCCAAAGAGGTGTCGTTGCATAAAAGACCGAGGCGAGACCGGCGCCGATCTCCGTCTGGCCGGTGAAGATCAGCGAGAACGGAATGACGTTGTTGAGAAGGCCGAGACAGAGGAAAGAGCCCGGCCGGGCGAGGACGGGCGCGAAGGAAATGCCGCGCAGCCTCAACCAGAGATGCAGGACCAGCGCGGCAATCGCCACGCGATAAAGCACGAGGGCCAACGGCGGAATTTCGGACACGGCGACGCGGGCGAGGAAGAAGGACCCGCCCCAAAGTGCGCCCAGGAGCGTTAGTTGGCCCCAATCCTTCGCTGACATTGACTGTGTCATCGCTTCGGTGCGCAAAGCCTCATCCATGAATGGAGACAAGCCCTGCAGTCTATCTCCCGTGCGGGCGGGCAACAGCGACGGAACGATCCCGATATCCGAATTCTATGGAATCTGGTGCTGTCCTAACCCGATCGGCGGGATTGATATGCCTGGACTAAATTCCGGGGCTCTCAGCCGAGAACCGGGCGCATGAAACTGCGCTCATAGCTGATGATGCTGCGGTTGCGCTTGTCGAGCTCGAAGGCGGCCTGACATTCCGGGTCGCTTGCCATTCGGGTGCGGTAGTCCTCGTAAGCGGCAAGGCTAGGGAAGGAAAACAGCGCAATTGCAATGTTGTTGGCGCCTTCCGATGGCAGGAAGTAGCCGTGATGGGCGCCCCCCATCCTGTTGACGATGGGGATCCAGAGCCGGGCGTATTGTTCGAATTCGGCGAGCTTGTAGGGGTCGATGACGTATCGCAGATGGCAGGTAATCATTGAAAGACCCCGTTGTGGAACGACCGAGCGGATGTCCGTCCGGTCTGTATTGCTTGCCCGGATTCGAGGCAAGCCGTTTGGTCTTTACGCTGCCTTCCGTTTCGATGCTATCTCCCCGATCTGGATATTCGGAGGGGCAGGGGCTCATGAAAAATAGGTAGCAGGCATGCAAAAGGCGCCGCGTTGCGGCGCCTTCGTTTGTTTCAGTCCGTCTCGATCAGTCGCGGATGACGAGCAGGTCGGCGGCCATGAAGCGGAGCGTCACGGTCTCGCCAGCGGCCGGCGGCCTGACGCCGGGGCTGTTGAACATGTCGAAGGAGATCACGTTGCCGCCGACATTCATGCGGGTGCGGATGACCGAACCCAGGAAGTGGGCAGATACGACCTCGCCGGTCAGGGCGGTGTCGCTCTGGGCGCCTTCGGCGAGCGAACCGGCTTCCGGACGGAGCGCAAGCTGAACGGTGTCGCCAGCCTTGTAGGTCTGGACCGACTGTTTCAGCGTGATGCCCTGATCGCCGATCTGGATGCGGTTGCTGTCGGGATCGACGACCTTGGCTTCGATGAGGTTCAGCGTGCCGACGAAGGAGGCGACGAAGCGCGTTGCCGGCGTGTTGTAGATTTCGAAGGGCGTGCCGATCTGGTCGGCCTTGCCGCCGTTCATGACGACGATGCGGTCGGAGATCGAGAGCGCTTCTTCCTGGTCGTGCGTGACGAAAACCGTGGTGATGCCAAGCGACTGCTGGATCTGGCGGATTTCCTCGCGCAGCGACACGCGGATCTTGGCATCGAGCGCCGAGAGCGGTTCGTCGAGCAGCAGAACCTGCGGCTTGACCGCAAGGGCGCGGGCAAGTGCGACGCGCTGCTGCTGGCCGCCCGACATCTGGTAGGGGAAGCGGTCCGCCAGGTGATCGAGCTTGATCAGGCCGAGCATTTCCTTGACGCGCTTGTCAATCTCCGGCTTCGCAGCGCCCGCGACCTTCATGCCGAAAGCGACGTTGTCATGCACCGTCATGTTCGGAAAAAGGGCGTAGGCCTGGAAGACCATGCCGATGTTGCGCTGGTTCGGCTTCAGGGCGCGCTGGTCCTTGCCGTTGATCGTCAGCGTGCCGCCGGTCGGCGTCTCGAAACCGGCGATCATGCGCAGCACGGTCGTCTTGCCGCAGCCCGACGGGCCGAGGAAGGAAACGAATTCCCCTTTCTCGATGTTCATGTTGAAGTTCTTGACGACCTGGGTCTGGCCGAAGGATTTCTGAATGTTGGTCAGCGTAAGAAAGGACATGAGCCAAATACCTTATGCTTTAGCCGGGCGGGCTTTGCCAAAGCGCGAAACGAGATTGAGCAGGCCCATGCTGAGCCAGGTGATCGAAAATGCGATAACGGCGAGCGCAGAAGGCTCATAAGCCTTGTTGGCGCCGACGAGCTGCAGATAGGGGCCAAAGGCCGGACGGTTGAGGAGCGCGGCGAAGGTGAATTCGCCCATGACGATCGCGAGCGTGATGAAAGCGCCCGAGAGCACGCCGCTCATGACATTCGGGAAAATGCACTTGAACATGATGGTGGTCCAGCGAGCGCCGAGGCTTTCAGCCGCCTCCGTCAGTGTGCGGACGTCGATGGCGCGCATGGCTGTATCGACCGCGCGGTACATGTAGGGCAGCGACAAGGTGATGTAAGAGAAAACCAGCAGGACGTTGGTGCCCATCGACGAATTCGTCAGCGGCAGATAGGACGATGAATTGTACATCCTGAGGTAGCCGAAAACGATGACAATCGCCGGAATGACGAGCGGTAGCAGTGTGATGAATTCGACGACCGGACGCATCTGCGGTAGGCGCAGCCGCACCCAGTAGGCTGTCGGCACGACGAGCAGCATGCCGAAGATGATGGTCAGAAACGCCATTCCCATGGAGTAGCCGAAGGTCTCGCGGAACTGAGCGTCCGAGAAGACTGACTGATAGGCATCGAAGCTATAGGTGCCGCGGCGCATGCGCAGCGAGAATTCGATCGTGCCGATCAGCGGGATGATGAAATAGGACGCGCCGAGAATGATGGCGATCCAGGCTCCGAGACGTTGAGCTTTCATTTCTGCCACCGTTCGGCGCGCATGCGCAGCATGAGATAAAGGACATTGGATACGCCGGTTATGACGATCATGCCGAGCGCGATCGCGTAACCGAGGTTGGCATTGTGCAGAACGTCGCCGCGGATCTGCGCATAGAGCAGGATCGGCACGATGTTCAATGAACTGCCGGTCAGCGCGAAAGCGGTGGCAATGGCGCCGAAAGCGTTGGCAAAGAGCAGCAGCGTGGTACCGAGCAGGCTCGGCCAGAGGATCGGCAGGGCAACCATCGTCCAATATTGACGGTTGGTAGCGCCGAGAATTTCAGAGGCTTCGCGCCATTCCTTCTTCATACCGTCCAACGCCGGCGTCAGGATCAGCACCATCAGCGGGATCTGGAAATACATGTAGGTGATGGTGAGGCCGAAGAACGAGAGGAGGTTGAAGCCGGTGCCGTAAAGGTTGAAGCCAAACCAGTCGCGCAGGAAGAGGGTCACAAGGCCGGTGCGGCCGAGCGTTGCGAGAAAGGCGAAGGCGAGCGGTACCCCGGCGAAATTCGAGGCTACGCCGGAGAATGTCAGAAGCGTCGAGCGCACCGAGTTCGGCAGGCCGCCGAGCACGACGGCCCAGGCGAGGAAAAAACCGATCAGGGCGCCGCCAAGGGCGGACGCCACCGAGACGCGGATACTGATCCAGTAAGCGCTCAAAATGGATGGCGTAAAGAGATCGCCGATATTCTTCAGCGTGAGTTCGCCCTCGGGCGTCAAGAACGCGCCCGCCACGAGATAAAGCGTGGGGATAATCAGGAACAGTAGTGAAAAAATAATGAAGGGTGCAATGCCCAGCCAGTCGATCACGCGGTCTTTGTTGATCAAGGGGGCGCTGCTTACCATAGGTGTTGAAACGGTACTCATGGAAAGCTCATCCTGGGGCGTCGGAGTGAGAAAACCTCCCCGCCCTGAGGCGAGGAGGCAGGATCAGGTGTTACTTGACGATGGCGCCGACGACAGAATCCCAGTTCTTGCTGATGGCTTCCTTGCCGGCAGCCTGTTCCTCAAGAGTCGGGAAAACAGCCTTTTCATAGGCCGCTGCCGGCGGCAGCTTGTCGAGGAGTTCCTTCGGGATCTTGTTGTTCTTGGCAAGATCGTTGAAGCGGATCGGGTGGCAATAGCCCTTCAGCCAGCCGATCTGACCTTCGTCCGAGTAAAGATATTCCATCCAGAGCTTGGCAGCGTTCGGATGCGGTGCGAAGGCGGAGATCGCCTGAACGTACACGCCTGCGACAACGCCCGTCTTCGGAACGACGACTTCAAACGGAGGGTTGCCCTTCAGGCTCTCACCCCAGGACAGAGCATTGTAGTCCCAGGAGATGATGATCGGCGTCGAGCCCTGTGCAAACGGTGCGGCTTTACCCGTAACCGGTACGAAGTTGCCGGCCTTGTTCAGTTCGGCGAAGAACTTGAGACCTTCGTCGCCAGCCTTTGCCGCATCGCCATTGCTGCGCGACAGACCGGCCGCATAAACGCCCTGAACTGCCTGGTTGGCGGTGCGCGGGTCGCCGGCGAGGGCAACCGAGTTTGCGTAATCGCTCTTCAGAAGGTCAGCCCAATCAGCCGGGGATTCCTTGACGAGATCCTTGTTGATGAGGAAGGAGAGAACGCCGTAATAATCGCCATACCAGAAGCCGTCGGCGTCCTTGGCGGTGTCCGGGATAGAGTCCCAGGTGGAAACCTTGTAGGGCTGGATCAGGCCTTCAGCCTTTGCAGACGGGCCGAAGGAGAGGCCAACGTCGATCACGTCAGGAGCCTGCGGGCCGGTGTTGCCCTTGTTGGCCTTGATGGCTTCGATTTCGTCGCCCGAACCGGCGTCCGGGTTCAGTTCGTTGACTTCGATACCGTACTTCGCCTTGAAGCCTGCGATAACATCGCCGTAGCCGCACCAGTCATGCGGGAGAGCGATCGTCGTCAGCGTGCCTTCCTTCTTGGCGGCAGCGATAAGATCGGCGCTCGGTTCAGCGGCTGCGATCGCAGTCGAAGCTACGATCATCGCAGTAGAAAGCGAAAGCAGTCGAGAAATGTTAGAGATCACTGTTGTTCTCCTTCAGGTTTTCAGTGTCCGATGTGCTGTTACTGTCGTTAGATGAAGCTTGTGTGACAGTTGCATGACGTTAATTTTTCTATGAATAGCAGTCGCTTGCGGCAAATGTTTCATTTGCGACAGGCTGTCCTGTTTCCGCGAAAGCCGCCATTGTTTTTGCCCTTTTTTTAGCTGTCCCTCCTAACCGGGTTTGCGGAAAAGCCGGGTTTGTTCGAACAGGCCTTCCAGCGTTTTCATGCGTTCCTTCGTTTCGTCCCAGGTCGAGTTCTGCACCGCTTCGATGAGCGCCTCGACAATGAAGAGTGTCACAACGGAGGAATCCCAGGCCGACGGCGCCTCGATCTGCACGCGGAAGACGTGCCGTGCGAGCTTGGCGGCGGGTGAGGCCCATTGGTCGGTGAAGACTATGATTTCGGCGCCGCGCTTGCGGGCGGCGGTGGCCAGGCTCACCATCTCCTGCTCGTAGCGGCGGATATCGAAGATGATGAGCAGATCGCCCGGGTTCATGTTGAGGACGTATTGGGGCCAGCTCGACGAATTGGACGACAACAGCGCCGTGTTCGGGCGAATGACCTGCATATGGGTAAAGAAGTATTCGGCCAGGGCGCCGGTGATGCGTCCGCCGACGAAATAGAGCGTGCGCTTGCGATCCGAGAGCAGGGTGGCGACATTGTCGAAGGTCGCTGTGTCGAGATCGGAAAGCGTCTGCCGCAGATTGCCCATGATGGCATCGGCGAAGCGGTTCAATATATGGGTGCCTGGCGCGTTCTGGGCCCAGCGGTCGTGCTTGGCGATCGGGTTGGAGATCGTCGCCTCGACTTCCTGATGCAGATGCTGCTGGAAATCCGGATAGCCCTTGTAGCCGAGCTTCTGGACCATGCGCACGACTGTCGGCGTGGAAACGCCGGCATTTTCAGCGATGGTGGTGATGCTGCCGAGACCTGAGACGGGATAGTTGTCGAGAAGGCTTTCAGCCAATTGCTTCTCGGCGCGCGTGAGCACGCCGAAATGCGAATGAATGACGTCCGAAACGGTCTTTGCCGCGACACTCACGTGATTTTGCTCCCCGGGATGGTCGCCACTTTCCCACTGAAAGTTAACAACGCTGTCACAATCCATGTCAATAACTGTCATGAAAAGAAATTTTCAGAGTGCGCTTGACACTGCGGTGAAGCTGAAGAATTCTTTTCTTGTAAAGAATTTATTAAGCGATGGGGGAAGCGCCGTTGGTGCTGGCTCAGGCCAAAATTCTCAGCGAGGCGGACGGCGATTGCGTTGCAATCGAGCGTGTCCACGGCAAGAGTCCCGTGCTGCTTATCTGCGAGCATGCATCGCGCACGCTTCCTGAACATTTCGGCGATCTGGGCCTCTCCGAGGAAGCGCTTTCCAGCCATATCGCCTGGGATCCAGGCGCCCTTGCGGTTGCGCGCGCCATTTCCGCAGCGCTCGATGCAACGCTCATCTACCAGCGCTTCTCGCGCCTGATCTATGACTGCAATCGGCCGCCGAGCTCGCCGGGCGCCATGCCCGAGGTCAGCGAGATCTATGCGATTCCGGGTAACAAGGATTTGAGTGAGGGCGAGCGCCTGGCCCGCACGGAGGCGCTTTACCTGCCGTTCCATGATGGCGTGCGCGCCTTGATCCGGGATCGGCAGGCGAGGGGGCAGGATAGCGTCATCGTGACGATCCACAGCTTCACTCCGGTCTATAATGGAAAGCAGCGCGCCGTCGAACTCGGCATCCTCCATGACGAGGACAGCCGTCTCGCCGACCGCATGCTGGATTTTGCGGCCGAGGCGCCGCTTTATCGTACAGAACGCAACGAACCCTACGGGCCTGCTGACGGCGTGACCCACACGCTGATCCTGCACGGCATTTCCAACGGGCTTCGCAATGTCATGATCGAGGTCCGTAACGACCTTATCAGTGAAGATACCGGCCAAGGGGTCGTGGCCGACTATCTCACAAGGCTTCTCCAGCAGAGTCTGGATGCCTGAATAAAAGAAGACCCCGGGGAGCAGTTTAACTGCGAACAGCCCGCAAGGCGAAAAGCCACGGGCACTTTTGGCACAGGATCGGCCGCAATTCCGCGGGCGATTGTCAACAGGGGGAAGTCATGTCGGACTATTCCGAAAATGATAAGAAGCAGGATATGAGCATCCTGCATTCCATGGGCTATGCCCAGGAACTTGAACGACGCATGAGCTCGTTCTCGAACTTTGCCGTATCCTTCTCGATCATCTGCATCCTGTCGGGCGGCATCAACTCGCTCGCGCAGGCAACCGCGGGTGCAGGCGGTGCCGCGATCGGTATCGGCTGGCCGCTCGGCTGCTTCGTCTCGCTGGTGTTCGCCGTTGCGATGGCGCAGATCAGCTCCGCCTATCCGACGGCAGGCGGGCTTTATCACTGGGGTTCGATCCTCGGTAACCGCTTCACCGGCTGGCTGACCGCCTGGTTCAACCTGCTCGGCCTCGTCACCGTTCTCGGCGCCATCAATGTCGGTACCTATTATTTCTTCATGGGCACGTTCGGCACGAGCTATCTCGGCCTGACGGACACGACGACGGTGCGCATCGTCTTCCTGGTGATCATCACCGGCGCGCAGGCCCTCGTGAACCATATGGGTATCGGCCTCACGGCCAAGCTCACCGATTTCTCGGGCTACCTCATCTTCGCGACCTCTATCGCGCTTGCCGCGGTGTGCCTGATTTCGGCGCCGTCTTACGAGTTCGGCCGGCTCTTCACCTTCGCCAACTATTCGGGCGAAGCGGGCGGCAATGTCTGGCCCTCGACCTCGGGCCTCTGGGTCTTCCTGCTCGGCCTGCTGCTGCCGATCTATACGATCACCGGCTATGACGCTTCGGCCCATACGTCGGAAGAAACGGTCAAGGCGGCGCATTCCGTTCCGCGCGGTATGGTTTCTTCCGTCCTCTGGTCGGCGCTCTTCGGCTACATCATGCTGTGCTCCTTCGTGCTCATGCTGCCGAACATGGACGATGCTGCAAAGCAGGGCTGGAACGTGTTCTTCTGGGCGATGGACACGCAGGTCAATTCGACCGTGAAGGACATTCTCTACTTCGCGATCCTCATCAGCCAGTGGCTGTGCGGTCTTGCGACCGTCACTTCGGTCTCACGCATGATCTTCGCCTTCTCGCGTGACGGCGGCCTGCCGGCATCGAAGGGACTGTCGAAGGTCAGCCCGAACTACCGCACGCCGGTTGCCGCCATCTGGACGGGCTCGATCCTCTCGGTGCTCTTCGTCTGGGGCTCGTCGCTCGTTTCGATCGGCGAGACGCCAGTTTACACGATCGTCGTGTCGTGCACGGTCATCTTCCTATTCTTCTCCTTCGCGATCCCGATCGCACTCGGCCTCTTTGCCTGGGGCACGTCGAAGTGGGACAAGATGGGTCCGTGGAACCTCGGCGAAGGCATGTTCAAGCTCTTCGCGGTTCTCTCGATCCTCGCGATGATCCTGATCTTCGTACTCGGCATTCAACCGCCGAACGGACCGGCACTCTATGTGACGGTCGGCTTCCTGGTTCTGACCGGCATTGTCTGGTTTGGCTTCGAAAGCCGCCGCTTCAAGGGGCCGCCGATCGGCGAGGAAGTGGCACGACGCCAGGCCGAAATCGCAGCGGCCGAAAAGGCTGTCGGCGAACACTGATAGATCAAGGCTTCCCTCTCACATGGCGGGGCCGCGTCACGCGGCCCCCTCACGGTTCAACGAAAAGGCATCGGGTGGGTTGATCCCGGCGGTTGCGTGCCGTTTCGTTGTCCCGATTTCCCGGTTTCAATTTCAGTCGGATACATCATGAGCAACTATACTCTCGACGATCTCAGACAGGACGTTGCCGACGGGCGCATCGATACGGTGCTGGCCTGCCAGGTGGACATGCAGGGGCGCCTGATGGGCAAGCGTTTCCAGGCCGAATTCTTCCTCGAAAGCGCCTGGAAGGAAACGCACAGCTGCAACTACCTGCAGGCGACCGATATGGAGATGGAGACCGTCTCCGGCTACAAGGCGACCAGCTGGGAAAAAGGTTATGGCGACTACACGATGAAGCCCGATCTTTCGACGCTGCGGGTCATTCCCTGGCTCGAAGGCACGGCCCTCGTTCTCTGCGACGTGCTGGATCATCATACGCATGAGGAAGTGGCCCATTCGCCCCGCGCGATCCTGAAGAAGCAGGTCAAGCGGCTCGAAGACATGGGGATGAAGGCCTACATGGCCTCCGAACTCGAATTCTTCCTCTTCGACCAGACCTATGAGGCGGCGCAGGCGTCGGGTTATCGCAACCTGAAACTCGCCAGCGCCTATAATGAAGACTACCACATCTTCCAGACGACCAAGGAAGAAGAGGTCATGCGGGCGATCCGCAAGGGCCTGCAGGGAGCCGGCATTCCGGTCGAAAATTCCAAGGGCGAGGCGTCCGCCGGCCAGGAAGAAATCAACGTGCGTTATGCCGATGCACTCGCCATGGCCGACCGCCATGCGATCATCAAGAACGGCTGCAAGGAAATCGCCTGGTCGAAGGGCAAGGCGATCACCTTCCTCGCCAAGTGGCACTACAATGCCGCCGGCAGCTCATCGCATATCCATCAGTCACTCTGGAGTCTCGAAGAAAAGCCGCTCTTCTTCGACCATACCGGCCATCACGGCATGTCGCCGCTGATGCAGCACTATATTGCTGGGCTGCTCAGCCATGCGAGCGAGATCACCTATTTCCTGGCGCCCTATATCAATTCCTACAAGCGCTTCATGGCCGGTACCTTCGCGCCCACCAAGGCCGTCTGGAGCAAGGATAATCGTACGGCCGGCTACCGCCTCTGCGGCGAGGAGACCAAGGGAATTCGTATCGAATGCCGCGTCGGCGGCTCCGACCTCAATCCCTATCTTGCCTTCGCAGCCCTGCTTGCCGCCGGTATCGACGGCATCGAGAAGAAGCTGGAACTGGAGGCGCCCTATGTGGGTGACGCCTATTTCGGCAACGATATCCGCGAAATCCCGCGTACGCTGCGGGCTGCGACCAAGGCGATGACGGAATCGGAGATGCTGCGCACAGCCTTCGGGGACGAGGTCATCGATCACTATACCCGCGCTGCCGAATGGGAGCAGGAAGAATACGACCGCCGCATCACCGATTGGGAAGTGGCGCGCGGCTTCGAGAGAGCTTAAGAACATAACCGAAGCGGACAGCCGCCTGACTGGTCCTCCTGTGGAGGGTTAGTCGTGGCGTCTTTCCCTGCGGCCCAGAAGAAAACAGGAAACAGATCATGACAATGATCCAATGCATTTCGCCGATTGACGGCTCTGTTTATGCGGAGCGTCCGGCGCTTTCGCTCGAAGCGGCGAAGGAAGCCGTTGCGCGTGCGCGCAAGGCGCAGAAGGCCTGGGCCAAGCGCCCGCTCGAAGATCGTGTGCAGCTGGTACTGAAGGGTGTCGCGCGTCTCAACGAGATGTCCGATGTCGTCGTGCCCGAGCTTGCCTGGCAGATGGGCCGGCCGATCAAGTATGGCGGCGAATATCGCGGCTTCAACGAGCGTTCCAACTATGTCGCCTCGATCGCGGCCGACGCTCTGGCGCCGCTCGTCGTCGAAGAGAGCGACAAGTTCGAGCGCCGCATCGAACGCGAAGCCCATGGCGTCGTCTTCGTCGTCGCGCCCTGGAATTACCCCTACATGACGGCGATCAACACGATCGCGCCGGCGCTGATGGCGGGCAATACCGTCGTGCTCAAGCATGCCTCGCAGACGCTGCTCGTCGGCGAGCGGCTGGTGCAGGCCTTCGTCGAGGCCGGTGTACCCGAGGATGTGTTCCAGAACGTCTTCCTCGATCACGAGACGACCTCGGCGCTGATCGCCGCCGGCAGCTTCAACTTCGTCAATTTCACCGGTTCGGTCGAAGGCGGCCGCTCGATGGAGCGCGCTGCGGCCGGCACCTTTACCGGTCTCGGCCTCGAACTCGGCGGCAAGGATCCGGGTTATGTGATGGAAGATGCGGATCTCGACGCTGCCGTCGATACGCTGATGGATGGCGCGACCTATAATTCCGGCCAGTGCTGCTGCGGCATCGAGCGCATCTATGTGCATGAATCGCTCTATGACGCCTTCGTCGAGAAGTCGGTTGCCTGGGTTTCGAACTACAAGCTCGGCAATCCGCTCGATCCGGAGACATCGCTCGGCCCGATGGCGCACAAGCGCTTCGCCAAGGTCGTGCGCGAGCAGATCGCCGATGCCGTCGGCAAGGGCGCCAAGGCGCTCGTCGATCCCAAGCTCTTCCCGGCCGATGACGCCGGTGCCTATCTCGCACCGCAGATCCTCGTCAATGTCGATCATTCCATGGCCTTCATGCGCGAAGAAACCTTCGGCCCGGCCGTCGGCATCATGAAGGTCAAGAACGACGATGAGGCGCTGGCGCTGATGAATGACAGCCAGTACGGGCTGACGGCCTCGCTCTGGACCAAGGACGCGGAGCGTGCAGGGCGGCTCGGCCGCGAAATCGAAACCGGCACTGTCTTCATGAACCGCGCCGATTATCTCGATCCAGCTCTCTGCTGGACCGGCGTCAAGGAAACCGGCCGCGGCGGCTCGTTGTCGATCATCGGCTTCCACAATCTGACGCGCCCAAAATCCTACCACCTGAAGAAAGTCACAGCATGAGCAGCGCCAACATCACCGCCAACTGGAGCTATCCGACATCCGTCAAGCTCGGCCGCGGCCGCATCAAGGAACTGGCCGACGCCTGCAAGAGCCTCGGCATGAAGAAGCCGCTGCTCGTCACCGACCGCGGCCTTGCCGCGATGGCGATCACCAAGAACGCGCTCGACATTCTCGAAGATGCCGGCCTCGGCCGGGCGATCTTTGCCGATGTCGATCCGAATCCGAACGAGAAGAACCTCGAAGCCGGTATCAAGGCCTTCCGCGACGGCGGCCATGACGGCGTCGTCGCTTTCGGCGGCGGTTCGGGCCTCGATCTCGGCAAGTGCGTGGCCTTCATGGTCGGCCAGACGCGCCCCGTCTGGGATTTCGAGGATATCGGTGACTGGTGGACGCGGGCTGATGTTGCAGGCATAGCGCCGATCGTTGCCGTGCCGACGACGGCCGGCACAGGTTCGGAAGTCGGCCGTGCCAGCGTCATCACCAATTCCGCAACGCATGTGAAGAAGATCATCTTCCATCCGAAGTTCCTGCCGGGCGTCGTCATCGCCGATCCGGAACTGACGGTTGGCATGCCGAAGATCATCACCGCCGGCACGGGCATGGATGCCTTCGCCCACTGCCTGGAAGCCTATTCTTCGCCTTTCTATCACCCGATGTCAGCCGGCATCGCGCTGGAAGGCATGCGCCTAGTCAAGGAATTCCTGCCGCGCGCCTACAAGGAAGGTACAGATCTGGAAGCCCGCGCCAACATGATGTCGGCAGCTGCCATGGGCGCTGTTGCGTTCCAGAAGGGGCTTGGCGCCATTCACGCGCTCTCGCATCCGATCGGCGCGGTTTACAATACCCATCACGGCATGACCAATGCCGTCGTCATGCCCGCGGTGCTGCGCTTCAACCGCTCGGCCATTGAAGAGAAGATTGCGCGTGCGGCTGCCTATCTCGGCATATCCGGCGGTTTCGACGGCTTCTACGACTACGTGCTGAAGCTGCGCTCCGAACTCGGCGTGCCCGAAAATCTCACTGCGATGGGAATCACCCCCGACCGGATCGACGAACTGGCCGCAATGGCGATCGAAGATCCGAGTGCTGGTGGCAATCCGGTTGCATTGACGCTCGAAAATACGAAGACCCTGTTTAAGGATTGCTTCTGAACAGATAAAGGCGGACCTCTAAACTGGCCCGGAAAACCTCGGTTTTCCGGGCTTTTTTGTTGTTTTTCGCGCTTCGGGCCATCCCATTTTTTGATGATGTGAAAAATGCGGACCGCAATTTCGGCGGGCGCGTTTAGAATTTGTTAACCACGATTGGAAAGGATGGGTTAACCGCACGATGCTCCGACTGTGCGATCAACAAGAGCGATGCCGGCTCACGCCCATTCCGTTCGAGGACTAAGAATATGCCAGTCATCACATTCGCAAATACCAAGGGCGGCGCCGGCAAGACCACAGCCGTGTTGCTGCTTGCAACCGAATTGGCCCGTCAGGGCTACCGTGTCACCATCCTCGATGCCGACCCGCAGCACTGGATTTCGCGCTGGCACGAAATCTCCGGTCATGTGCCCAACATCAGCGTCATCGACTTCGTAACAACCGCCTCGCTGCCGCAGCACATCAGCGAAAACAAACATAATACCGATTATTTCATCATCGACCTGCCCGGCGCGCGCAACCCGCTGCTGGCAACGGCAGTCGGCCTTTCCGATCATGTGCTGATCCCGATCCAGGGCTGCGCCATGGATGCTCGTGGCGGCGCCCAGGTTCTCGAACTGCTGCAATATCTGGAGGAGAAGGCCGGCATCAAGATCGGGCATTCGGTCGTGCTGACCCGCGTCAACTCCATGGTCACGACCCGCGCACTGCAGCTGGTCAAGGCCCTGTTGAACGAACGCCACGTGTCTGTTCTGGATACGGCCATCATCGAACGCTCCGCCTTCCGTGACATCTTCGATTGTGGCGGCACGCTGCATACGATGGATCCAACGCGTGTCAGCAATCTCGACAAGGCCCGTGAAAACGCTCTCTGTTTCGCAGAGGAGATCATTCGCAAGGTGCCCGGCCGGCTGCCGGTTGCGATCCGCCTGGCGAATGCCATGGGCCGGGCTGCCTGATCAGAATAGACAGGGGTAGGGAAATTGAGCCTCGGCTTCGGCCGGGGCATTTTCTATTTGAAATTACATTTGCTCACTGCTGTAATGATGATCAGGTTGTAAAAATCTCTTCACGCGCGAAGCAACGCATGAACATAAGCCAGCAAGTCGACGACAAGCTTATCGATTCTATTTACGGGATCGTTTTTGGTGAAGCGCGATGGGATACGTTTCTGACGGAGTTGAACGGGCTGCTGCCAGGGGCGGGAACCAGCCTTTTCTATCATGATGCGGCGCGGGCGGAAGGTTCGTCGCAATTCCACATCAATATGGATCAGGCGTGGATCGACACCTACACACGCTATTACTGCCGGCTGAACCCCTGGATATCGGGCCTGAACAGAACGCCCCCCGGGCAGGGGGCAATCGGTGAGGATTTCATATCCTATGCAGAGCTTTCCAGGACCGAGTTCTTCAACGACTTCTGGCATCGGCATGAAGGTCACGGCGCCGTCGGCATGGCGATCCTGCGGGAGGGCAGCCGGTCTTTCAATCTTTCGATCACCACGACCCGCTGGACCGATCCGGATGAGAGCCGGGCCTGCGCTGCGCTTCTGACACGGATCGGACCTCATCTGAGGCGCGCCTTCATCGCGGTCGAATCCGGCGGCCGACAGAAGAATGTTTCGGAGATCAACGGGAGGCTGTTCGATGCTATTGGCGTCGGTGTGCTGCTGCTGAATTCGGAGCGGCGACTGGTCTCCACCTCTGTCTTCGGAGAGCAGGTGCTCGAACAGGGGGCGGGTGTCTGGCTTTCACCGCTCGGAATGCTGCATCTTGCCGACCAGGATGCTGACGACCGTCTCACACTGATGCTGCGGCATGAGGAGGAGGCAGAGCGTCAGCAGACGGTTCTGGACGATGGCCGGAAGATCACCTTGCTCAAGCTTGAGAAGAGCCACCAGCCACGCTTCTTCGAGCGACCTGTCGTCGCCATCCTGATCGAGCCGAAACAAAGCTCCGCAGGGCTGAGCGATGAGAAACTGCGCAGAGATTTCGGTCTCACGCAGGCTGAAATCAGGGTCGTGAGGGCGCTGGTTTCGGGAGGCTCGGTTTCGGGCCTGGCTGCCGAAACCAGCCGTTCGCGCGAGACGATCCGCTCGCAGGTGCGGTCCGTCTATCTGAAGACGGGTGCCAGGAAGCAGGTGGAGCTCCTGCGTCTGATCCAGTTCGGCGAGCGCCCGCCAGAAACACCGGGCGAATAGATTTCCTCAGTCGACGAATTCGACCGTCACGCCGGGCTTGACCATCTTGGCAAGCTCCGTCGCATCCCAGTTCGTCAGGCGAATGCAGCCGTGGCTCTGGGTGCGGCCGATCCTGGAAGGGTCCGGAGTGCCGTGAATGCCATAGGTGGGCTTGGAAAGCGCCATCCAGACCGTACCAACCGGGCCATTCGGGCCTGGCGGAATGTCGAGGATCTTATCGTTGGCGCCCTGCTGGAAATTGATCTTCGGATTGTAGGTGTAGCCCGGATTGAAGGCGACACGCTCGACGGTCACGGTACCTGACGGAGAAGGCGTGTCGGTGGAGCCGATCGAGGCCGGGTAGGCGGCAACAAGATTGCCGGCGTCGTCATAGGCAAAGACCTGCTTGCGGCCCTTATCGGCGAGGATCTTTGAAACAGCGCCGGTCTTGTTCGCGCCGGGATTGACGACCTTGATGACTGTGCCCGGGATCGTGAAATCCGCGCCGGGGTTCATTTCCTTCAGGAAGTTCTCGTCCATGTGGAAGCGCTCGGCGAGCGCTTCCGTGACCGTGGTATAGGCAAGCGACGGCAGGAGTGCCTTCTGTGAATAATCTTCCGGTATCTGCGCCACATAGGGACCGGCCGCATCCGCGTCCGTGATGGTATAGTTGACGACCGGCAGGCCGCCATTCATGCGCAGTTCTTCGAGGATCGCATCCGTATTGTTCGGATCAAGCTTCGTGCCGGTCATCTGTTCATAGGCGTAGATCGCCTTGGTGACGTTGGAGCCCATGTGGCCGTCGATGACACCAGGAGAAACGCCGGCGCGATCCAGAAACACCTGAAGGGCGACGATCTCAGGCTTGGACTTGTCCTTGAGCGTGATCACAGGATCCTGTGGCGCCGCGCGCGGCTCGTCGGCGGGTGGAATCTGCTGGTCGGGCTCGACCGCTGCATAATCATCCTGGCCCTGCGGATCGCCGGGGTAGGCCTGATCGAGTGGCCGACGCTCTATGGAGGCGTCCTGCGGGATGGACCCCGTTACCGGGCCGCGCTCGGAATAGCGCGTATCGCCATAGCGGTTGTCGTCGGAATAATAGGGGTCGTTATTGTAGGCGTCGTTATAGACTTCCCGATTGGTGCGCGGCGAATAGTAGCCGCGAGCACGCATCTCGGTCGCGACGATGTTGCCGTAGCGGTCAATCAGCACACGATTGCCGCGATAGTCGTGGGCATAAACGAAGCCGCGGCCGGGGGGGACGTATTCGAGGATTTCGCCGGTCGGCGTCACCAGTACGATATCGCTTCTGTTGCGACCGTATTGCTGCGCGTCGGCCTGCTGCGGGGTGAAGGCGGCGAGCGTCAAAAGTAGGGCCGAAAAGGAAAGGGCCGATTTCATAAAGCGATTCACGTCTCACACCTCGATCAGTGGCTCGGCAGACACACACCTGCGAATTTTGACGCTAGTGTGGAATTTCTTAAGCCGTGCTGAACAAAACATAAAAACAACGGTGTTTTGCGTTTACTCATAAACGCTTGCGCGAAGATGGCGTTCCCGTGAAGTCCATGGTTGCGGTGCTGCCGATCGCCGTTCCTATCCTTCATTGACTAGGGTGACGGCACCCCCTAACCCTACCGCAGCCAAGATTCCCGGGAGGACAAGCCGATGATCGAATTTGCCGCCGCACGCGGACCGCGCCTGATGCTGGACGAAAGATCGGTGCTGGATATCGGCGGCTGCATCGTCGAGGGCATCGATATCGCGCCCAAGCGCGCCATCCCCGACGATGGCGATCCGCGAATCGATCATTCCTTGGAAGGCTTTCTCTTTACCTGCGGCCCCGATCACATTCGTCATCGCCAACCTGTTCCCGGGACGGACGGCAAGATCTATCCTCTGCACGGGTCTGCCTCCGGCCATGCGGCCAAGGTGCTGTGGACGAGGTTCGAAAATGGCAATGCCGAATGCCGCGCCGATATCGACATCATCACGGTCGAGGGCCTGCCCCAGTGCATCGAGCGCCTGTGGCGGATCGACGGGGAAACGGGCGAGGTCTCGCTTGAGGATCGCGTCGTCAATACGAGCGACCAAAAGGTGCCGACCTTTCTGATGTACCATATGAATATCGGCGGCAAATGGCTGGACGCGGGAACGCGGCTCGAGGGGAGAATGCTCGAGGGCGGCGGTTTTCCCTGGACCTTCGGCGAGGAGCCGGGCGGCATCTTCTGCGTCGAGGCTCCAGCAACGGAGGATGGCCTTGCCGAAGTCCGGCTCGGGCCGGTTGCCGCGATCGGCGGCAAGACGCTCAGGGTGCGCGTGCGTGCCGATACGCTGCCGCATCTGCAGATCTGGCGGAACCAGAAGGCGCCGGCTGATATTATCGGTATCGAGCCCGTGTCGCACCGCTGGGTGCTGCGCCATGAGCTGGAGGCGGCCGGTGAGTTCAACTGGCTGAAGCCGGGCGAAAGCCGCAGCTACGGCCTTCGTTTCGGCTTCGTCTAAGCTTACTAGCCTAATCCGGGGGCGTTCGGCGAAGACGTGTTGACGCCCAAGGGGACGCGTCGTAGACCTTCAGCCCACCATTTTAGAGGAGATTGAGACGATGGATATCCGCCAGATCGACGATGAATACTCCGTTTCCGGCCAGATCACGGTTGACGAACTCGACCAGATCAAGGCACTCGGCTTCAAGTCCATCGTCTGCCATCGTCCGGATGGCGAAAGCCCTGACCAGACGCCCTTTGCCGTCATCGAAGCCCGCGCCAAGGAAATCGGCCTGCAGATCACCCATGTGCCGGTCGGGCCGATGGGCGTGACCGAGGAGGCCGTGCAGGGCATGGTCGACGCGCTCGACGAATTCGAGCGGCCGATGCTCGGCTATTGCCGCTCCGGCGCGCGCTCGACGGCGATTTATCAGAAGACGCACCACATCCGCGCCTGAGCCGGTTTTAGCCGAACCAGTCCTGCGCCGCGCTAACGCGGCGCTTTTATTTGATGAACAGGAGAACACGATGAGCATCAAGCGTATCGACATCGGTGCCCGCATGAGCGGCGCCGTCATCCACGGCAACACCGTATACCTCGCAGGCCAGGTCGGCGAAGGCGAAAGCGTTGCCGATCAGTGCAAGTCTGCACTCGGCGAAGTCGACCGTCTGCTCGCCGCTTCCGGCAGCAACAAGTCGAAGATCCTGCAGACGATCATCTATCTCTCCGATATCGCCTATTTCGCAGAGATGAACGCCGTCTGGGAAGGCTGGATCGACCCGGCAAACCCGCCGGCCCGTGCCACCAGTGAAGCCAAGCTGGCTGCGCCGAAGTACAAGGTGGAATTCATCGTCACCGCGGCGATCTGATCTTAAGGACACGGAATGTCAACGAGGCGCCTGCTGACGGTGTGTTTTGCCGGTTGCCTCGTTGCTTCCGTGGCTTTTACGGAAGAGCTTCCGCCCATTCCCAAGGGCGATGGGCTTGGCGTCGCCTCCATGAGCATGACCATCGCATTGATCTGCGACATGAATTACAAGCGCCCGCAGCTCGTTCGGAATGCAAAAGCGCTGTTTCTGAAGTTTGCTCGAAAGGAACTGCAAGATCCGCAAGCTGCAACGGAACGGGCCTTCAGCACGGCTCGCCGCGGCGTTACGCAGCAATCGACCCGGCAATATTCCAAAGAGAGCTGCGATCAGCTGGATAGAATGCTGAAACGCGAGCTTGCGCGCTGAGTTCTCGTTCTCTCATGCACTGATTTTTCAATTAGGATTTCTCGCGGATCTGCGTCAGTGTCCGCGCCGGCGTGATGGCTTCAGGATCGAGCTTGACCTCGATGATCGCTGGCTTGCCGCTGTCGCGTGCGCGCTCGAAAGCCGGCGCGAAATCCTCCGTTTTTTCCACCGTCTCGCCGTGACCACCATAAGCGCGGGCAAGGGCTGCAAAGTCCGGATTGGTGAGGTCGGTCGCGCTGACGCGGCCGGGATATTCCCGCTCCTGGTGCATGCGGATCGTGCCGTAGATGCCGTTATTGACCACGACCGTGATGATCGGCAGGCCGTAGCGCACGGCGGTCGCAAATTCCTGTCCGTGCATCAGGAAGCAGCCGTCGCCGGCAAAGCAGATGACGTCCCTGTCGGGGAAGAGCTGTTTGGCACCGACTGCTGCCGGCAGGCCGTAACCCATGGAGCCTGAGGTCGGGGCCGCCTGTGTGTTGAAACGGCGGAAGCGATGGAAGCGGTGCACCCAGGTGGCGTAATTGCCGGCGCCGTTGGTGAAGATCGTGTCCGGCCCGGTATTGGCCTCCAACCATTCCATGATCGGCCCCATATGAACGGCGCCCGGACCTGTCGCCGGCGGCTTCGACCATGAGAGATAGGCCTGGTGCATGCGCTCGGTGCGTTCGACCCAGCGCGGCTCGACAGGAGCTTCGAGATCGGCGAGTGCCGCGATGAAATCGGCGGGGCTGGCGCAGATCGCGAGATCGGGGCGATAGACGCGGCCAAGCTCCGACGGATCCGGATGGATGTGGACGAGCGATTGCGCCGGGTAGGGGATATCGATGAGCGTATAACCCGAAGAGGGCATTTCTGACATGCGGCCACCGAGCAGGATCAGGAGGTCGCTCTCCTTGATCTCCTTTGCCAGCGCCGGATTGATGCCGATGCCGACATCGCCGGCGTAGCAGGGATGCAGGTGATCAAACAGCATCTGCCGGCGGAAGGAGCAGCCGACCGGCAGGCGGAAGCGCTCGGCAAAGGTCTGGAAATCGGCGACCGCATCAGCATCCCAGCGGGTGCCGCCAAGGATGACTATCGGCCGCTCGGCCTTCAGCAGGCGCAGATAGAGATCGTCGATCTGGCTGCGGCCGGGATGGGCTTCGACGCGCGCGTAGCGCCTGGCTTTCGGAGCCTCGACCCCGTCGCGCAACATATCTTCAGGAAGCGTCAGCACGACCGGACCCGGACGGCCCGATGTGGCGATCGCGAAGGCGCGGGTGACGAATTCCGGGATGCGGGCGGCATCATCGATCTCGCCGACCCATTTGGCGAATTCGGTGAAGGCGCGGCGGAATTCGACCTCCTGGAAAGCTTCGCGCTCGCGCGCCTCCCGCTGGACCTGGCCGATGAAGAGGATCATCGGGATCGAATCCTGCCTTGCGATATGCAGACCGGCAGAGGCATTGGTCGCACCGGGGCCGCGGGTGACCATGCAGATGCCGGGCTCGCCGGTCAGCCGGCCCCAGCAATCCGCCATCATCGCCGCCCCGCCTTCCTGGCGGCAGACGATCACGTCGATATCGCTGTCGTGCAGGGCATCGAGCACCGCGAGAAAGCTCTCTCCGGGCACGCAGGAGAGGCGTTTGACGCCGTTTGCCTTCAGCGCCTCGACGACCAATTGTCCGCCTGTCCTCTTCATGGCCTCTTCCTCCTCATGGCCCCATTCTCCTCATGGCCCCATTTTCCTCATGGCGATGTCTTCCTCTCCCATTGCAGAAGTTCGGCCAGAATCTCTTCATTGTGCTCGCCGAGGCGCGGGCTCGGCCGTTCGTAACGCAGTGGCGTTTCCGACAGAACAACCGGCGTGCGTACACCCGGGATCACCGTGCCTGCGGCATCCGGCAGGTCGATGCGCAGGCCGCGCGCGGCAATCTGCGGATCGGCGAACATTTCCTCGATCGTGTTGATGGCACCTGCCGGAACGGCATTGTCTTCGCAGGCTTTCAGGAGATCGGCTTTTTGCCATTTCAGCGTTTCGGTCGAGACAATCCGGCGCACCGCGTCTCTATTGGCAACGCGTGCCTTGTTTGTCGCGAAATTCTCGTCATCGCCGATGACGAGGCCGAGGATGGTGCAAAGCCGGCGGAACTGACCGTCATTGCCGACGGCAAGGATGAGATAGCCGTCAGCCGTCGGCACGACTTCATAGGGAGAGATATTCGGGTGGGCGTTGCCGAGCCGCACGGGCGCACGGCCGGAGACCAGGTAATTCATGTTCTGGTTGGCAAGCACTGCCGACTGCACATCGAGCAGCGCCATGTCGATCAGCTGGCCTTCGCCCGTCTTCAGCGCATGGATGAGGGCGGCTTCGATCGCCGAGACCGCATAGATGCCGGTGAAGATATCGGCGATTGCCACACCCGCCTTCATTGGCTGGCCATCCCGCTCGCCGGTGATCGACATGAAGCCGGACATGCCCTGAACGATATAATCGTAGCCGGCGAGATTGGCATAGGGGCCGGTCTGGCCGAAGCCGGTGATGGAGCAGTAGACGAGACGGGGATTGATCGCTCTCAGGCTGTCATAGTCGAGACCATATTTGACGAGGCCACCGAGCTTGAAATTCTCGATCAGCACATCGGCGGTGGCGACGAGGCGGCGCACCAGCGACTGGCCTTCCTCGCTCTTGAGATCGGCGGTGATGGATCGCTTGCCGCGATTGGTGGAATGGTAGTAGGCGGCCGAGAGATTTTCACCATCCGCTCCTTCGACGAAGGGCGGCCCCCAATGCCGGGTGTCGTCACCTCCGTCGGGGTTTTCCACCTTGATCACGTCGGCGCCGAGATCAGCCAGCATCTGTCCGGCCCAGGGGCCGGCGAGCACGCGTGCGAGCTCGATGACCCGGATGCCCGCAAGCGGCGGCTTCTTCTTTTCGTCCTGCGTCATGTTCCTCCCAGTTTCCTCCCGGGCTTCTCCCATGGCTGTCGGATTTCAGGGCGCCCGCGTTGCCTCAGATGTATCGGATACGGGTTTGGAAGCAAAGCGCTGCTCACGCCAGATGATGTAGAGGCCCGACGCGATGACGATGAGGATGCCGAGCCATTTCAGTGCATCCGGGAAATCGCCGAAGACCAGCCAGGCAAAGGCGGTGGCCGAAACGATTTCCAGATATTGCAGCGGTGCCAGCGTTGAAGCCGGTGCGGCGCGATAGGCATAGGCGGCGAGGATGCCGGTGATGGCGGCGGCGATGCCCGTACCCAGCAGGTAGCCGAAGGCGGGAAGATCGGGCATGGTGGTGTCGATGATGTTGGAACCGCTGCCATAGCCGAAGAACAGGATGACGGCGCAGAAGAAGATGCCCCAGAGGCCGGTCTGGAACTGCATGGCCCAGGGATCTTCCCGGTGCGAGAGCACGCGTGTCATCAGCGCGAAGACGGCGATACAGAAGGCGCTGACGACGGGCAGAAGGGCAATATAGCCGACCTCTTCGAAGCTCGGCTGGATGATCAGCATGGCGCCGAGGAAGCCGACGGCGCAGGCGCTGTAGCGGCGCCAGCCGATGGTCTCCTTCAGGAAGATGCTGCCGAGGATCGTCAGAATGATCGGCTCGACGAAGAAGATGGCGATCGCATCGGCAACCGCCATGACCTTCAGCGTGGTGACGAAGCTTATCATCGACGTCGTGACCATGGCGCCGCGGATTGCATGATACCAGCTCTGCTTCAGCGAGAACTGGATCTTGGCGCCGCGCAGAAAGACGATGGGCAGCATGGTGAGCGACTGGATGACAAAGCGGAAGGCGGCGACCTCGGTGGACGAGATCGTTGCCGTTGCGAGCTTCGAGAAAATGTCGATCAGCGGCGAAATCAGGACCGAGAGCAGCATGAAAAGCAGGCCGAACGTCACTTCGGAGGAGGCGTGATGGGGGGTATAGCTCGGGCTTGTCATCTCAGTCCTTTCGCTCCGGACCGTTGCGGATCGCCTCGTCGCACCAGTCGGCCAAATCCGCTATTGCCGCGCCGGCGCCGATTTCGTTCAGCGTCTCATGCCGCATATCCTGATATATCTCAGTGCTGATACGGGAGAAGCCCTGGCTTTTCAAACGCTCTGACAGCCAGAGCACAGCTTTTCCATTGTTGGTAGCCGGGTCCTTTCCACCGCCGACCAGGTGAATCGGTATGTCCTTCGGCAGTCTGGCGAGTTGTTCCTTCGCGATGCCGCGGAAGGTGAGCGCGAAGACGTCCAACCACAGCGATACCGAAGCATCGAAACCGCAAAGCGGATCGGCGATATAGGCATCGACCTCGGCCGGATCGCGCGACAGCCAGTCGAACTCCGTCCGATGATTGGGGACGGACTTGCCCCAGGCGGAAAATGTCAACCTTGGCAGCATGTCACTCGGCACGTCGGAGCCCTTCAGCGCGCGCTCGGCAAGCAGGATCGCCTGCGCGGCGCGGCCGGAAAGGCCGACGGCGAAATTCGAATTCCAGATGGCGACGGCGGCGAAACGGCCGGCAAGATCGGCTGCGGCATTGAGTGCGATCAGGCCGCCCATTGAGTGGCCGAACAGAATGACGGGCAGGCCGGGGTGACGGCCCGTGGCGAAGCTGTGCACGGCGGCGATATCGCTGACGACGTGTTCGATGCCGTTGCGTCTCGCAAAGCGGCCGAGCGGCGCATCGGATGCGGTTGTCTCGCCATGGCCGCGATGGTCATGCGCATAAACGTGATAGCCTCTTGCCGCCATGGCCTCGGCAAAGCGCTGGTAGCGACGCGAATGTTCGGCAAGCCCGTGTGAAATCATCAGGATAGCTTGCACTCGTCCTTCTGCAGGCTGGTAGTGACAGGCAAGCGAAGCCCCGGCGTTTTGAAGCCGCAATGTCTCGGAAAACATGCATTCCTCCCGGGCCCAAAAGACCAGATATCAAGGCAAATGCAATATTGCGGCGTCGCTCATACACGAGAAAGCGTGCTTCCTGCTGCGATTCAGGGTTGCGCAAGTCACGGCTTCGTGCTTGTTTGTTCTTGTATTGTTCTTTGTCGGAACTATTTCGGGGCTAATAATGGTCAAGTTTCTACTCTCGGTTTCCATCCTGTTCCTCTCGCTGTCGTCTGTCGGCTCCGTATCCGCCGAAGAAAGCGGGCGAACGCGCTTCATTCTCGCCGCAAGCTGGCAGCCGGCATTCTGCCAGACCAATCAGAAGAAGGCCGAATGCGCCACGCAGAGCGGCGAGCGCTATGATGCCACCAATTTTTCTCTCCACGGTCTGTGGCCGATGCGCCAGGATTATTGCGGCGTGCCTGCCGAGCAGAAGGCCGCCGACAAGGACGGCCAGTGGACGGACCTGCCGTCAGTAGACCTTACAGCCGAGACGAAGACCGCTCTCGACAAGGCAATGCCCGGCACGCAATCCGGGCTCGAGCGGCATGAGTGGATCAAACACGGCACGTGCACCAAGATGAGTGCCGATGATTATTTTGCCACTGCTATCCACCTGATGGGCGATCTCAATGCTTCGGCGGTGCGCGATCTCTTTGCCGCCAATGTCGGCAAGACGCTGAAATCCGACGCGATCAAGGCGGCTTTCGACAAGAGCTTTGGGGCCGGTGCCAGCGACCGCGTGAAGATGAGCTGCCGGCGCGTCGGCAACAAGCGCGTGATCAGCGAACTGACGATCGGACTTTCGCAGGATGCCGTTTCGGCCCAAGCGAAGGAGAAGGGTCTCGGCGGGCTGATCCAGGGGGCAGGGCAGACGTCCTTCGGCTGTGACGAAGGCCTTGTGGATGCAGCCGGCTTCTGACGGAAACATGCCGAAATCCTGACGAAACAGGGTTTCGGCGTTGCCCGCGGGCGTGGTTTCGCCTACATAGCGGCCACGATTTCAAGTTTCCGCCCGGAGCATCCCAGCATGGCACGTCAGTTCATCTATCATATGTCCGGCCTCAACAAGGCCTATGGCAATAAGAAGATCCTCGAGAACATCCATCTTTCCTTCTATCCCGATGCAAAGATCGGTATTCTCGGCCCGAACGGCGCCGGTAAGTCCACCGTGCTGCGCATCATTGCCGGCCAGGACAAGGAATATACTGGCGAAGCCTGGCTCGCCGAAGGTGCGACGGTCGGCTACCTGGAGCAGGAGCCGAAGCTCGATCCGAACAAGACGGTGTTCGAAAACGTCATGGAAGGCGTTGCTTCCAAGACGGCGATCGTCGATCGCTACAACGAGCTGATGATGAACTATTCCGACGAGACGGCGGAAGAGGGTGCCAAGCTCCAGGACATCATCGACAGCCAGAACCTCTGGGATCTGGAAAGCCAGGTCGAGATGGCGATGGAAGCGCTGCGCTGCCCGCCGCGCGACGCCGAAGTCACCAGCCTGTCGGGTGGTGAACGCCGTCGTATCGCGCTCTGCCGCCTTCTGCTCTCGCAGCCGGACCTGCTGCTGCTCGACGAACCGACCAACCATCTGGACGCCGAAACCATCGCCTGGCTCGAAAAGCACCTGCGCGACTATCCGGGCGCCGTGATGATGATCACCCACGATCGCTACTTCCTGGACAACGTCACCGGCTGGATCCTCGAACTCGATCGCGGCCGCGGCATCCCGTACGAAGGCAACTACTCGGCTTATCTGCAGGCGAAGGCCAAGCGCATGCTGCAGGAAAACCGCGAAGAAGCCGGCCGCCAGAAGGCAATCAGCCGCGAACAGGAATGGATTGCTTCCAGCCCGAAGGCCCGTCAGGCCAAGTCGAAGGCGCGTATCAAGTCCTACGAGCAGCTGGTTGAGGCCGCCGAGAAGCAGCGTCCGGGCGACGCGCAGATCATCATCCCGGTCAGCGAACGCCTCGGCCAGGTGGTCATCGAGATGGAAGGCATCACCAAGGGCTTCGAAGGCCGCACGCTGATCAACGATCTGTCGATCAAGCTGCCGCCGGGCGGCATCGTCGGTATCATCGGTCCGAACGGCGCGGGCAAGACGACGCTGTTCAAGATGATCACCGGTCAGGAAAAGCCGGATGCCGGTTCGGTCCGCATCGGCGAGACCGTACATCTCGGTTATGTCGACCAGAGCCGCGACGCGCTCGACGGCAACAAGACCGTCTGGGAGGAAATCTCCGGCGGCGCCGAAATCATCAAGCTCGGCAAGTTCGACATGAATTCGCGCGCCTATTGCGGCGCGTTCAACTTCAAGGGCGGCGATCAGCAGCAGAAGGTCGGCAATCTCTCGGGTGGTCAGCGTAACCGCGTTCACCTTGCCAAGATGCTGAAGGCCGGCGGCAACGTGCTGCTGCTCGACGAACCGACCAACGACCTCGACACGGAAACGCTCGGTGCCCTGGAAAGCGCGCTGGAAGCATTTGCCGGTTGCGCCATCATCATCAGCCACGATCGCATGTTCCTCGACCGTCTGGCGACACACATCCTCGCCTTTGAAGGTGAAGGCCATGTCGAATGGTTCGAAGGCAACTTTGAAGACTACGAGCAGGACAAGGTTCGCCGCCTCGGCCCTGATGCCTTGAACCCGGGCAGCCAGGCTCACAAGCGCCTGACGCGCTGATCGGTTCTTCACCGCTTTCAAAAGCCCCGGCTGTTCCGGGGCTTTTTTGATGTCTCGCGGTCTTCCCTTTTATTGGCGCGATCAGCACAGGCAAGTTCGCAATTCGGTGAAATGCCGCTTGCCTCAGCTACCCAAATCACATAAAGATATCTTTATATCTTGATTGGGTAGAATATGAGCGAACCCCTGAGGCTTGGACTGGATGCGCTGGTGGACGTCTTGAAGGCGGCCGGCGAACCGACGCGCCTGCGGCTGCTGGCGCTGCTGGCGGCAGGTGATCTCACCGTTACCGATCTTACGGAAATCCTGGGCCAATCCCAACCCCGCATCTCGCGGCACCTGAAGCTGCTCGGCGAGGCAGAGCTCATCGATCGCTATCAGGAGGGCGCCTGGGCCTATTTCCGGCTGGCGCATGAGGGCAAGGCCGCCGCGCTGGTGCGTAACCTCCTGAAGCATGTCTCCGAAAACGATCCGGTCGTACAGCGGGACGGCGAGCGTCTTGCCTCCGTCAAACGCCACCGCGCCGAGCGTGCGCAGGCCTATTTCAGCCGTAACGCTGCCGAATGGGACGAGCTTCGCCGCCTGCATGCGGCTGATGAAGAGGTGGATGCCGCCGTCATCAAGCTGCTCGGCAGCAATCCGATCGATTCCCTGCTCGATCTCGGCACCGGCACCGGCCGCATGCTGGAGCTTCTCTCCGGCCGCTATCGCCGGGCAATTGGCGTCGATGCCAGCCGCGACATGCTGAGTGTGGCACGCGCCAATCTCGACAAGTCCCGCATCACCACGGCTTCGGTACGCCACGCCGATATCCTCAATCTGCCTTTCGAGGGGCAGGACTTCGATCTGGTGACGATCCACCAGGTGCTGCATTTTTTCGACCAGCCCGAGATCGCGATCACCGAAGCTGCGCGCATGCTGCGGCCGGGCGGTCGCCTTGTCATCATCGACCTGGCGCCGCACGGCCTTGAATATCTTCGCGACGAGCATGCCCATGTCCGTCTCGGCTTCTCGCATCAGGCCATGTCGGAATGGGTGCGCAAGGCGGGGCTGGATGTCGAGCAGGTCGTCGATCTTCATCCGGGTCAGCAGGGCGAGAAGGGCCTCACGGTCACGATCTGGCTCGCGCGCGACCCGAGGCGCCTGATGGCCTCGCTGGAGAGCGAAGGCGCCATACCTACATTTGCCGGGAGAGAATAAATGACCCAGAACAACGACGCTCGCCGCCGCGATATCGCGATCTCCTTCGAGTTCTTCCCGCCGAAGTCCGAGGAGATGGAGGGCCAGCTCTGGAACACGGTCCGCGAGCTGCAGGACTGGAACCCGGAATTCGTATCCGTGACCTATGGTGCCGGCGGCACCACCAAGGCGCCGACGCTTTCCACGGTCACGCGCTTCCTGACCGACACACCGCTTGCAACCGCCTCGCACCTGACCTGCGTCAGCGCCACCAAGGAAGAGACGCATCAGGTGGTCGACAGCTTCCGCAAGGCAGGCGTTACGCATTTCGTGGCACTGCGCGGTGATGCGCCTGGCGGCGTTGGTGCGCCGTACCAGCCGCATCCGGGTGGTTACGCCAACGCAGCCGAACTGGTGGCCGGCCTCAAGCAGATCGGCGATTTCGAGATTTCCGTCTCGGCCTATCCGGAAAAGCATCCTGAAAGCCGCGACCAGGCGGCCGATATCGAGATGCTGAAGCGTAAGGCCGACAATGGCGCAGATCGCGCTCTGACGCAGTTCTTCTTCGACAACGACAATTTCGAGCGTTACCTCGAAAAGGTGCGTGCGGCCGGCGTCAAGATCCCTGTCGTACCTGGTATCATGCCGATCCAGAACCTGACGCAGCTGAAGCGTTTTGCCGGCGCCTGCGGCACGATCATCCCGGCCTTCCTCGACGAGCGCTTTGACGGATATGAGGAGAAGCCGGAGGAGCGGGCCAAGGTTGCCGCCGATGTCGCAGCCGAACAGATCGAAGATCTCATGCGTCGCGGTCTGTACGAATTCCATCTTTATACGATGAACCGCGCTCCGCTGGTCTCTGCCGTTCTAGACAATCTCGGCCTCTCGCGCCAGACGGCCAGAAGCGCCGGGGCGGCCGCCTGATCCGACAGTCGCCCGTGGCAAAGGAAAAGCGCATGCCGGGCGGGGCATGCGCTTTTCAATATCTGGGGCTGATTGTTTCAGGAGTTCGGTATTTCAGTCTTTACGCTTCGCACCCGCTCAAATGAAGAGCATGGATACGACGAATGCGAACGCTGCACTGACCAACAGGACATTCAAGGATTGCGTAAGTCCCATGTCTGCCTCCTCGCGTTAACCAGCTAATAATATGTCGGAAATGTGTTAGTTGGGAAGCGCTTCTTGTGCTGCACTGCCGAAGAGGGCAGTGGATAAGTCTAGAGACGATCCGGTAAGTTTCTGAAATTTAATCGGAAAATCGCGCTCTCAAAATTTAACACTTTGTTACATACCGCGCATCGGGATTCATGCTTTTGGCGGAAGAATGGCGCGCTGCAGCATAGTCCTTTCAGGCGAGGGCGCGTGAGCGGCTATAGATGCGCCCATCGAGTATGATTAGCCCGAGGCCGATCAGCGCCATGCCGGCGATCTCGGTTGTCTCCAGCCGTTCCCCAAGGAACAGGAAGCCGAGGAGGATCGCGCTTGGGGGTACGAGCAGTGTCACCAGCGACGTATTGGTCGCGCCCGCTACTGCCATGATGCGGAAATAGAGAATATAGCCCAGGGCCGTCGACAGGAGGGCGATTGCCAGGATCGCGGCGATCGCGTTGCCCGATGGGATGGCGAGCGTCCAGGGGTGATCCATGACGAGCGATAGCGGCAACGCGACCAGCGAGGAGGCCGTCATCTGCCCGGCGGCAATAACCGGCGGTGCGATGCCCCGGAACCGCTTGCCGTAGGTTGCAGCAAATCCGTAGGAGATTGCGGCGATCACCGGCAGAAGCAGTGCCCATACTGGCAGATCGCCACGAGCGGCGACACTGGGGCCGATCAGCACGGCCGTGCCGAGCAGGCCGGTCAGGCAGCCGATGATCTTGGCCGAAGAGAGCTTCTCATCCGATGTCAGGTAATTGGCGATCAACACCGTCCAGATCGGCGTCGTGGCATTGAGAATGGAGGCGAGGCCGGCGCCGATGCGCGTCTGGCCGAAGAATATCAGCGCATGAGGCAGGGCGTTGTTGAGGATGCCGAGGACGAGGAATTCGCGCCAGCGGCTCCTCAAGAGCGGGTAGATGCCGAAACGGCCGGCGATATAGATATGCAGCGCAAGCGCTGCAATCGAAAGGCGCAGGAAGACGAGCGTGAGCGGCGGCACCTCGATGACGGCAATGCGCGCGAAGAAGAAGGAGCCGCCCCAGATGAGACCGAGCAGGGCAAGCAGGCCCCAGGTCAATGCGGTCATTCTCTGTTCCATGCCGATGCCTCCCGTTGTTGGAGTACTGATATCCAATCGGCAGGAGACCGCCACCCGATTCATGCGGCCGGGTGGCGGGAGGTAGTCTCGTTACTCAGAGCGCGTTGAGCAGGGTGGGCGTGGCCCAGCCGTCTGCCGGCATGCCTAGGCGCTGCTGTTCCTTCTGGATCGCGACACGGGTGCCGGAGCCGAGGATGCCGTCGATTTCGCCGACGTCATGGCCGAGCGAGTCGAGCTTGGTCTGCAGCTGTTTCATCTCTTCGTTGGACAGGCCCTGTTCCGGCGTACCCTTCTGATAGGTCGGGGCGCCGGAGAGGCGGGTCGCGAAATAGGCGGCCGACGTCGTGTAGATGAACGACTTGTTCCATTCCAGATAGATCTTGAAATTGGGATAGGCGATGAAGGCCGGCCCGAGGCGGCCCTGCGGCAGCACGAGATCGCCTTCGAGATTGGCAAAGGCAGTGTTGCCGTCGCGCGGCTTGACGCCGAGGTTGAACCATTCGCCTGCCGTCATCGTGCCACCGAGGCCCGATTTTTCCCAGGGAAGATTATCCGGCACGGTGACTTCCTGCAGCCAGGGCTGGCCGCGCTCGAAACCGAGATGCTGGATGAACTTGGCAGCCGTCAGGATCGCGTCCGGGCTGCTCTGCTTGAGGCGAACATGGCCGTCGCCGTCGCCGTCCATGCCATAGGCGATAATATCGCGCGGCAGCATCTGCACCTGGCCGATTTCGCCGGCCCAGGCGCCAGTATTGGTCTGCGGGTCGAGGTCGCCGTGCTGGACCATCTCGATGAGGGAGATCAGCTGCGGGCGGAAGAGCTCCGGCCGGCGGCAGTCATGCGAGAGCGTCACCAGCGCGTTGCGGGTGTTGAAATCGCCCTGCACGGCGCCGAAATCCGTTTCCATCGCCCAGAAGGCGGTGATGATGCCGGCGGGAACGCCGAATTCCTGCTCGGCACGGGCAAAGACATCGGCGTATTGCTTCATCTTCTGGCGGCCGATGTCGAGGCGTGCCTGACTAACGGTGCGCTGCGAGAATTCCAGGAAGGTCTGGCGGAAGACGCCCTGGGCGCGGTCGCGGCTCAGAACCTTGGGGTCGATCTGAGCACCGGCAAGCGCCTGGTCTGCAGCTTCGGCGCTGGCGCCGGCTGCAATCGCGTCCTTCTTGACGCCCTCGAGGAAGGCAGAGAGATCGCCGCCGCAGGGTGCCGCCGGGGCCGAAGCTGCCGCATTCGGAGCCTGCTGGGCGGCAGCGCCTGTTGCAATGGCGCAGGCAAACAGAAGGGCAAGTGCAGAGCGGCCTTTAAGCGAGCGGTGCATGAAACGATCCTCGTAAAAACACATGGAATTCCGTCGCTTTCCCAGAGGAATGTGACGGAAGCAAGAAAGATTAGGGTACGTTACTAAGAATTTCTATCCTTGGAAACGTCAGCCACCCAGTTGTTCCAGTTTTTCGCAGAACCAGCGAAGACATTGATATCCGTCGGACCCCGGATGCCGGGGATGACGCCCGTCGACGTATATTGCCAGAAGGCCCAGCGGCGGTCGGCATAGGTCACGTCTGGATGTTTGGCGGTGGAGCGGACCCAGAAATGATAGTCCTGGAAATAGCCGGCGAGGTTCTCGCGGTGAAAATCGACAGAGGTATAGATGATCGGCCGCTTGCCGTAATAGGCCTCCAGGCGATTCATGAAGCGCTGCATTTCGGATCGCACCGTGGCCGGATCGGGGCGGAAGCGGCAGGTCTTCGATTCTGCATTCCACTCAACATCCAGCACCGGCGGCAGGCGCATCGATTCCTTCGGGACGTTACGGATGAACCAGTCGGCCTGGTCGTCGGCGGAGGAGCAGAAATAATAGAAGTGGTAGGGCGCATGCGGAATGCCTGAGGCCGCTGCCTCGCGCCAGTATTCGTCGAAGCGCGGGTCGATCCTGTCCTTGCCTTCGGTCGCCTTGATGAAGGCAAAGGCAACGCCTGATTTGCGCACCGTCTGCCAGTCGATATCGCCCTGCCATTTGGAGATGTCGATGCCGTGGACTGCGTTTTGCTGCGGGCGCTTGGGGCCGAAATCCTGCGGATCGGTATCCTTGAAGCGGGTCTTCGGCTTTATGGAAGCGGTCTCGAGATAATCGTAACCCGTGGAGCTGCAACCGGCGAGCAGCAGGGCAAGCGGCACGACGCAAAACAGAAGCCGACGCATGAATGTCCCGTCGTGATGATGGATCTGCCCCACAGCCTGACCTTCGAATACACGCGCCCAGCAGAGGGTATAACCCTCTTTTCTAATATCAACGTAAAAAATTGGTTATTTACAAGCGAATTATGAGCGCTTGCTGATAATAGCGGCTCGCCACGCATAACCGCCGCCGATCCTGTCGAACGACAATGTCGCGCTGTTTTCAGCTGCTTGCGCTTCCAGAACCTCGCGCAGATTGGAGCGCGGTGTGACGTGGAACTTGGCGAGCCATGCCTGCAGCAGGCGGCGGAACCAGGCAGGCAGGCCTTCCTGCTGGCCAAAATCGACGATGTGCAACTGGCCGCCGGGATTGAGCGCGGCGATCGACGCATCCACCGCGCGTTCCCAATCCGGGATCATCGACAGCGCGTAGGAAATCAGAATGCGATCGAAACCGGCAGCGCCGAATTCGCGCGGCGTATAGGCCGTGGCATCCGCGACCCGGAAATCCGGTATCGTCGCCTTGGTGGCGAACGTCTTGCGGGCGGAGATCAGCATTTCCTGGGAAATATCGAGACCGTAGAGCTTGGCCGTCGGAAAATGCTTGTGGGCGAGCGCCATGTTGCGACCGGTGCCGCAGCCGACTTCAAGCAGCGTGCCGCCCTTGGGAACGTCGAGGTTGCGGATCGTACGGTCGCGGCCGAGAAGATAGTATTTGCGGGTGAGATCGTAGAAATGGCGCTGGTAGCGGTACATGCCGTCCATCAGGTCGGCATGTTCCTCGCTCTTGACGGTCATCTCGCTGACTTTGCTCACGCCTTCTTCCCGTAGATATGGAAGCCGCCGTAGATTGCCGAGCGGTCCTGGCTGGTCATTTCACGCGACTGCTCTTCGAAATAGTGCCACTGGTCGCGGATTACAGGGGTGAGGCGGCCTTCGATGATGCTCTTTTCGGCCGCCGTGCGGAAGATCACGCGGGCGCCGTCACGGGCGGTGCGGGTAATCTCTCGCCAGACATCATTGAGCTGCTGGTCGGTCATCCAGTCCTGTGCATCGAGCAGGATGTAACGGTCGCGCGAGGCAGCCGGCTCGCCGGCCAGAAGCTCGGTGAAGCTTGCATGATGGACGTTGACGCGGTCGACATTGGCGCGGATCACGTCGTAATGCTCCGGCTTCAGATAGGTCGGGAGCGGGCCTTCCTCGCCATCTGCATAGCGGCGTGCGAAAGCCTGCCAGGCGAAGTAATTGTCGCGCATGGGGAAATGGCAGGCGAGTTTTTCAAGGCGGTGCTTCAGAACAGGCGCGATGGAATTGTCGGCGGCAAGACTTGCCAGCTCGTCATATTGCTGCGGCGGGATGCCGAGACCGAAGAGCGAACTCTTGCGGTTGGTGATCCAGCGAACGATAGGCTTTTCGAAGAGGGGGGCGATCTGGTCGTCGAAGAACTGGCGCTGCTCGCGGATCGTGCGGGCCTTGGTCATTTCCTGCAGCTTTACGCCATGCAGACGGGCAAGAAGGTGAGCGGCGCCGATGAAGCGGCCGAGCAGGCCGGTTTCATAGATGTTGCGGTCGAAGACCGTGACGCGGCGGCGGCCGAACTTGCGGGTGTTCCAGTAGGCGCGCGTCGTATCGTCGAGATTGGATGACAGATAGCGGTCGAAAACCCGGCTGTTCGACTTCTCGTTCGGCATGGCCAGGAAACGGACGAGATCAGAATGGCCTGGCAGGTTCTTGAAGGCGGCAAGCTTCAGCCTGTTCAGCGCGATGTGGTGCGGATTGAGATCGACGACGTCGATCGAAGCCGGCGCCTTGGAGAGGTAGGCCAGCATGTTGCAGCCGCCGGAACCGATCGTGACGATGCGGTGATTGGGCTTCAGGTCCATTGCCTGCATGTCGAGGTCCGGGTCTTCCCAGATCTGCGGATAGACGAGGCCCGAGAAGAGCATGCCGAAGAGACGCTCCGAGAAGCCGTCCTTGGAAAAAGCCTTGTGGCGGAGAAGCGCTGCCTTGAGTTTCCGGTTCTTGCGGAAGCCGGTATCCGGTGCAAATTCCGACATGAGTCTGTCACCTTTTTAGCGTTCAGGGCGTGTAACCCGCCTCTGCTACAGTTTGATGACGCGCCCTGTGGGCCAGGGTTTCAACGGCGCTCCGCGAAGACCTCCGCGAAAATTGAAGGCGATTGAAACACTTCTTTTCGCTTCGCCCTTTTCGCGGGGAGCGTTTCCTGCTTCTCTCCCTTCCGTGGAGGATTGCATGCGAGTTGTTCCGCGTATCTTCAAGGGCTTGGCCCTGCTCGTCATTCTCGTCGCCGTAGGCGCAATCGCGTGGCTCTCCATAGCTCCGCCGGAACTCCTGAAGGTGGGCAATGGCTATGCGGCCAAGATCGTCTGCTCCAATGTCTTCATCGCGGGGCGCGATCCCGACACAGTTCTCCACGATGATGTCCAGGCACCAGGAAATCCGTTGCTCAGGCTGATGCGCGTCGAGATCGACCGCGACGGCGGGCGGGTGACTTCGCGATTCATGGGCCTGTTTGCGCCAAGCTACGCGCTTTATCGCGGCGCACTCGGCTGTACGAGCGTACCCGACGGCAATTTCGATGCCGCCGCCAGAGCCGTGCCACTGGTGCCGGCGCTGCGGGCGGGGGCGAATGATGCATCATGGCCGGACGGTGAGGGTGTCGATCCTGCGACCGGCAATGCCAAGGTCGCAGCCCTTCTGGCCGATGCCGCGCTTGCCGGGCCTGCCATGCGGGCGATGGTCGTCATACAGGATGGTCGCGTTATTGCCGAGAATTATGGGCCGGGTTTCGGCGTCGATACGCCGCTCATCGGCTGGTCGATGACGAAGACCGTGAATGCGGCGCTGATCGGCCGGCTGATGCTGTCAGGCAAGATCTCCTTCGATGACACGCATCTCCTGCCGCAATGGGCCGGTGATTCGCGCGGAGAAATCAAACTCTCCGACCTGCTCGGCATGGAAAGCGGGCTCGCCTTCAACGAAGATTATGGCGCCGTCGCCGATGTGACGCGCATGCTCTATCTCGACCCCGATATGGTTTCCCTGCCGGCGGGCGCACCTCTGGTGGCCGCGCCGGGTACGGATTTCCATTATTCCAGTGGAACGGCGGTGCTTCTGTCCCGTATCTGGATGGATAAGGTCGGTGATCCGCGGGCAGCCTTCGATTATCCCCGCGATGCGCTGTTTTCTCCGCTCGGCATGACGAGCGCGGTCTTCGAAGCCGATGAGCGCGGGACGTTTACCGGCAGTTCCTATATTTATGCCACGGCGCATGACTGGGCACGTTTCGGCCAGTTCCTGCTGCAGGACGGTGTGTGGAACGGACAGAGGCTTCTGCCGGAAGGCTTTGTTGCGACGATGCGGACACCGACAGCAAGTTCGGGGGGCAAATATACGCAAGGCCAGGCCTGGCTTGCCGGACCTGGCGGCGGCACGAGCGCGGAGTTCGGCCTGCCTCAGGATACGTTCTGGCTGCAGGGGCATGACGGCCAGACGATGGCAATCGTTCCCTCGGCAAATCTCGTCTTCGTCCGCATGGGACTGACCCCGAGCTGGCTGCGCTACAGGCCGCAGATCGTGCTGAAGGAAATCCTCAATACGCTTCAGGCGGCGAAAGCCGGCTGAGGCCCGTCACAGACAGTCTGTATCAATTATTGGACGATCAGTAATTGCCCTGGGCGATGTCGGTCATGCCCTTGCGCTTGGCGTCATAATAGTAACCGCGGGCGTAAAGACGAACGGCGTCGTCTTCCTTCCTGTCGGCAACCTGCCAGGCGCCCTGCAGGTACTTGCCTGCATATTTGATATTGGTTTCGGCGTCGAAAAGGCCGGCGGGATTACCGTCGTAACCCATCGACTTTGCGGTGTTGTACTTGATCTGCATGAGACCGAAGTAGCCGCGCTTGTTATAGGCCTTGGAATTGTAGCGGCTCTCGCGATGGACGACGCGGTGGAGCAGCGATTCCGGAATTGCGTAAAGCTTGGAATATTTGCTGATGAGCTTGCTGACGAGGCTCTTTTCGACGGTCGGAGCATCGTCGCCGTCGTCATCGCTGAACATCGGCGGAGCGGCCGGCGGATCGATCGGGCCGGATTCGTCGAAGCCGTAGTCCATGGCGAAGCGCGGCGTTGTATCGACGGCGGCAAGCGCTGCGAGCGCGCCGTTCTGCGGTGTCGTTGCAGCGAAGGCAAGTTGTGTGGAGGGGCTTGCGGGCGAGCCCGGACGCGGCGTCGGAATGACGGACTGGATTGCCGTCATCTCGGGTGTCAGCGGGATCGGAGCATAGCCATTGACGGCAACCTGCTGTACGCCGCCCTGCATGGCGAAATCGCCGGCCTGCTGCTGAACGGGGGAGACCACATTCGGCATGGCTGCTGCGGTCAGAACAGGTGCGGCAGTTGCTGCCTGCGGATTGAGCGTGGCGATGGCCGGAGCAGTTGCGCCTTCGGCAGTCGGGATAGCAGCCAGCGTTGCGTCTTCACCCGGCTTCGGCATGGGAATCACGGTCTGTGCGGCGGTCAGTTCCGCCTGAGAGGTATATTCAACGCTCGCGCATCCGGAAATGACGCCGCAGAGCATGGTCGAGACCACGAGACTGCGTTTCAGGCCGGAAAATCCGATCGCTACCATTCTCTCACTTTCGTGAATCGCGCCGCCCCGGCAGCGTCTTAAAAGTTATCAAATACCTTAAGCCCGGGGATAGCCATTAACCTATTCGTGGCTTTCCAGCAACCACGGAAAATTATTAGAGCCTTTCCCGGTCCGATTGCAGCATTCTGTTGGCTCAAACGGAGTTGGATGGTCGACCGGCAGGCGCGCGTCGTAGCCCAGATCTACGGCCAAGCCGGCCGGTCGATCAGGCGGCCCGATTCAGCCAACCCGAAGGGCCGGGCATCTTTGCCCTGTCGAAAACCTGCTCCGGCAGAATGCTGCAATCTGACCGGGAAAGGCTCTAAGCTGCAATACGGCGATACCCGGCGGTTACGGCGCCTGCTGCGATGAGCAGAGTGCCGCCGGTGCGGTTAACCGCACGCTGCACGCTCGCCTTGCGAATCAGGCCGCGGGCGGCGTGAGCGGCAAGGGCGTAACAGGAGGCATTGATGGTGGCGAGCACGAGGAAGGTCGCTTCCATGACCAGCATCTGATCGAAGAAGGGAAGGGCAGGGTTGAGGAACTGCGGTACGAAGGCGACGAAGAAGACGATGCTCTTCGGGTTCAGCGCCGTCACCACGTAGGCATGCAGGAAGATCCGCAAGGACTTTTCTTCCGGCAGGTTGTCGTTGTCGGCGATGTGCTCGCCAATGATCGGTGCCCGCCAGAGCTTGATCCCGAGCCAGATGAGGTAGGCGCCGCCGATCCACTTCAGCACGGTAAACAGCGTCGCGGATGCGGCGAGCAGGGCGCCCAATCCGAAAAGCGATGCCGTCATGGCCGTGAAATCGCCGAGAGCCACGCCTGAAACGGTCGCCAGCGCCGTTTTCCGGCCATGACCAAGCGCATAGGAAACGACCAGAAGAATGGTCGGTCCCGGTATGGCCAGCATGATGGCGGATGCGGCTGCAAAAGCGAGCCAAGCTTCAAGCGACATGGAATCTCCTCCTATTCCTAGAGAACAAGCAAAGACATCATATTAGCCATCCGTCAATCATGCCCAGGTGTATTTTTGCCCGATCTGGTTCATTACTTCCCCAAACCATGCAGTTGAAAGATCAAACGGCTTGCCACCCTTGATGCGGGGAAATTCTATTGTGCGCAACTTGCCGTTCTGCGCTTCATCATGGCCGGTTACACCCGAAATCTTGTTGAGGGCGCTTTCGACGGCGAGGTCGACCATGCTCTGGATCAGCCGCAGATCTTCGCCGTTTGCCGGTGCCGAGCGGGCGAAATAGCCGGATTTCTGGACGAGAGAGCGCTCGGCGTCGAGCAGGCTCGCGAACTGTTTCTGGAACCAGGCGCCGACATTGATCGTGTCGATCTTCACATGGCCGAAGGCATCGCGCTTGACCGTCTCGCCCGCGGCTTCGCGTTCAGCGACGATGGCGTCGAGGCAGGCCCCTTCCGAAACGAAGACGGTGGCATGGCCGGTCCTGTCCATGATCTCCTTCAGGCGCACGGCTTCGGCATCAAGGTCGAAGGCCATTTCCGGCAGGTAGACGGCGTCGATGCTCTTCATATGCGCGTTCATCATCAGGCCGTCGACATATTCGTTGCCCTTGGTGCGCTGCAGGTAGGCACGGGCGGTCGCGGCCGTCAGCCAGCCGCAGTGGCGGCCCATGACCTCGTGGATGACGAGCGTGCGCGGTGCGGCGGTCTGTTCGTTGCTGACATTATCGAAGAAATGGGCGCCGACTTCGGCCGCCGTCCAGGCGCCGAGCGACTGGCGGATCGGCACGACGTCGTTATCGACGGTCTTCGGCAGGCCGACGACCGTCAGGTCATAGCCATTGGCCGAGAGATAGGCGGCGAGATCAGCAGCGGTCGTGTTGGTATCGTCGCCGCCGATCGTGTGCAGAATGGTGACGCCGTCATTGGCAAGACGTTCTGCGGCGACCCGCAGTGGATTTTCGCCTTCCTTGACGAGGCCACGCTTCACGCAGTCTGCAGCATTGGTGAGCTTCACGCGGCTGTTGCCGATCGGCGAACCGCCATAACGGTGCAGGAGCGGCGCCTTCTCCCGCATCTCCTTGGCGATCACAACGCTGTCGCCGAGCAGCACGCCCTGATAGCCGGACTTGTAGGCGATGAGTTCGATATCGGGTGCGATGTCGCTATATCGCTCGATCAGGCCGCCGACGGCGGATGAGAGGCAGGGCGCCAGGCCTCCGGCGGTCAGCATTGCGACTTTCTGTTTGGCCATAGATCCCTCCTTTGGCGCCCGATGCGCGCGATTGCGGCGGCTCAAGTCTCTGTTTTACGCATGCCGGTATCGCAAACCGCTGCACGTTTTTGCGCGACATGCTTCCGGTAACGCATGGATGCGGCAGGGAAAGTGCCCTGTAAAGTAAAGAATTTACGAAAAACGGACCATTCTGCAGTGCAGGTGCCGGAACCGTCGATATAATCGGTTCAATGCCGGTCCACCTATCCATAAGTGTTGTGGAAATCGCCGGGCGTTGTGCAAATAATACAGAAAATAGCGGACACAGCGGATGGTCGCGGGATCAGCGACAATTACCGAATTGTGAAAACTGTTTTCAAACCTACGACCAATAGCCGCCTTGCAATGGCAACGATTATTTGGTCAAGGTGTTTCTTCTAGAACTTGCTGCATTGCGAGAAGATGACGATGTCTTTCTGGGAAAAACTGGTGAATGCCATTGGCAATACCGCGGGCAATGCGCTCTTTGCGGTGGTCGAGGCTATTCGAACAGTTTTCGAAGGCGATCCGGAGACGCGCCGCAAGGTCGCCTTCTCCGTAGCCGTCATTGCGCTTTCGGCCAAGATGGCAAAAGCCGACGGCATTGTCAGCGAAAAGGAAGTTCAGGCTTTCCGCGATATTTTCGAGTTTCCGCCGAGCGAAGCAAAGAATGTCGCGCGCCTCTATAATCTCGCCCGCCAGGACGTTGCCGGTTACGAAGCCTATGCGGCCAAGCTGTCGACGCTCTGCTCGACCTGCGCTGCCAATTGCCCGGTTCTGGAAGACGTGCTCGATGGCCTGTTCCATATTGCCAAGGCGGACGGGCTGATCCACGAGAATGAAATGTATTTCCTGCGCCATATCGCGGAAATCTTCCAGATGAGCGACGCCCGCTTCGATCAGATCGCCGCCCGCCACGTCTCTGATGGGCGCGACCCCTACAAGGTTCTCGGCGTTTCGCCGGCAGACGATTTCCCGACCATCCGCCGCCACTACCATGTGCTCGTCAGCGAGCATCATCCGGATCGGCTGATCTCGCGCGGCGTGCCGGAAGAGTTTCATGCGATTGCCAATGAACGGATGGCAGCGCTGAACGACGCTTATGCGGCGATCGAAAAGGAACGCCGCGCCGCATGACCTCATTCGAGGCCGATTACAGCCGAGCGCGCGTCCGGCCTTCGCCGAACCATGGCGAACGTGCCGATGGCCAAAAACCCGATATGATCCTGCTGCATTATACCGGCATGCCGAGCGCTGAAGGAGCGCTCGACTGGCTCTGTCGGGATGAAAGCCAGGTTTCCAGCCATTATTTCGTACAGCCTGACGGTGAGGTCCTGCAACTCGTGCCGGAGTGCCGCCGCGCGTGGCATGCGGGCAAGAGCTTCTGGCACGGCGAGACGGATATCAATTCGCGGTCGATCGGCATCGAGATCGCCAATGCCGGCCATCCGGGCGGGCTTCCAGATTACCCGGAAGAGCAGATTGCTGCCGTGATCGAATTATGTCGTGATTGCGGCGATCGCTGGTCAATCGTGCCTGAAAGGGTGCTTGGGCACTCCGATGTCGCCCCCGTTCGCAAGGTCGATCCCGGCGAAAAATTCCCCTGGCGCGAACTCTACGAGGCTGGCGTAGGCCATTGGGTGGAACCCGCCGCGATTACCGGCGGACGCTTCTTCCAGCGCGGTGACCGTGGGCAACCGATCGAGGCGCTGCAATCCATGCTCTCGCTTTATGGTTACGGCACTGAGATCACGGGCGAATTCAGTGATAGGACGGCGGGTGACGTGGAAGCCTTCCAGCGGCATTTCCGCCCCGAACAGGTGGACGGAATCGCCGATTTCTCGACGATCGACACGCTGCATCGCCTGCTCTCGGCGCTGCCGCGTTATTCCTGATTTTTCACAGTTTCCAACATTACCGATTTTCCATGTTTGGGCGCGAAAATCGGACTGCCACATCATTTCCCTATTATCTCCTCATTGCGATGGTCTAAGGGCTTCCGCTAAGCGACGCCGATGGTTGTTCCCAAGCTAAATCGAAGGCGTCATGTGAAACGATAAGAATTGCTGCGAGGCCTGATCAGTTATTGGTCAGGAATACATCAGGACCGCGAGGCGCGCAGTCCGGTAATTCTTTGGGTCGGAGTGATCAAGACTACATGAGAAAACTGATTGTTGTTGCTGCAGCATGCGTTGGCATGGTGCTGGCAGGAAATAGCTTTGCCTTTGCGAATGACTGGGGTGTGCGGGCCGATGCGCCTGTGAAGAAAATCGAGCGTCCGCAGAAGACTGCGGAGCGCGTGCACGAGAAAGAAGGCCCGCAGAAGACGGCGCAGCGCGTGCAGAAGAAAGCGCAGCGTCCGCTGAAGACGGTCGAGCGCCAGAGCGGCTATCCCGTCGCCGAAGTTTCCGGCGATTCCTATTCCGCACTGATCAGCAAATATGCCAATCAGTATGATGTGCCGGTGGCTCTTGCGACTGCCGTCATCCGTGTCGAAAGCAATTTCAATCCGATGGCGCGCGGCACCCACGGCGAGATCGGCCTGATGCAGATCAAGCCGGCAACGGCCCGCATGATGGGCTATTCCGGCAGCGCCAAGGGCCTGTTCGATCCGGAAACCAACATCAAGTACGGCATGAAGTACCTGGCGGCCGCCCATGATCTCGGTGGTGGGCAGACCTGCAATACCATCCTCAAGTACAATGCCGGCCACGGCGCGACGCGCATGAACCCTGTCTCCAAATCCTATTGCGGCAAGGTTCTTGCGATGCTCTGAACCGCAGGCGCCCGTCTCTGACAGGAGCTTGATGCTTCACGGCGATTGCCATGCTATCGCTACCTCCAAAAGAGGTGAGATATGGCAGTCGACTTCAGGTTCATCGTTATCGGCCGCGGCATGATGGGTGCCGCGGCCGCAAAATATCTGGCCCGCCGGACCGACGGCGTTGCCGTCATCGGCCCGGATGAGCCTGAAGACCGCAAGGCGCATGAAGGCGTCTTCGCCAGTCACTATGACGAAGGCCGCATCACCCGCACCATCGATCCGGACCGCGACTGGGCCTTGCTCGCCAACCGCTCCATCGCCCGCTATGGCGAGATTGCCGAAGAAAGTGGCGTTGATTTCTATACGGAAGCCGGCTGCATCGCTGTGGGGCCTCCGGGCAGCGATTATCTTGCGGCCACGCGACGGGCTGCAACCTCGCTCGGTGTCGACACGGCTTCTTTCGAGGAAGCCGGGCTGAGGAGACAATTTCCCTACTTTGATTTTCCTGCCGGCAGCACCGGCATTTTCCAAGCAAAGGGCGCAGGCCATATCAGTCCGCGCAAGCTGGTAAAGGCGCAGTCGCTGCTCTTGGAAAAGGCAGGTGCGACTGTCATCCGCGATCACGCCACCTCGATCCGAGAGGAGGGTGGGGTGGCTGTCGTCACGACTGATGGCGGCGAGGTTTGGCGAGCCGAGAAAGTGCTGCTTGCGGCCGGTGGTTTTTCCATTTCGCAGAATCTCTTGCCGCAATCCGTTGATATGAGGGTTTACGGGCGCACCGTGACCCTTTTCGAGGTGGCGGAAGAGGATGCGCACCGCTTTGCCGGCATGCCGTCGCTAATCCTCGATGCGCCCGGCATCGATATCTATCTGCTGCCGCCAATCCGTTACTCCGATGGCAAGCTCTATCTGAAGATTGGTGGTGATCCGGACAATCTCGTGCTGAACAACGACAAGGACATGCGTTCCTGGTTCCGCACCGACGGGAGGGAGGTTGCCCGCGAACACTTCAAGAGCATTGTCGCACGCATATTGCCCGAACTCGAGGCGCGGTCCATTTCCAGTGCATCCTGCGTCGTCTCCTATACCAGGAGCCGCTACCCGATGATCGGCTATACCGCTTCGCCGCATATCGCTGTTCTGACCGGCTGCATGGGGATGTCAGCCAAGAGCTCCGACGAGATCGGCAGGCTGGGGGCTGAACTCATTCTGGCAGGCGGAATCAAGGATCAGGGCTACGCCACGGATTTCGCACCTTATTTCCGTTAAGCCTGCCCCCGATATTTCGTTGGCTTTTGCGGGCTTCCTCGTTTAAGGGAGCCCCTGCCAGTTGGCCGGGCAGCCGCGCTTTACCAATGCCGAAAGGCGGTAGGGTGAGGAAAG
>Ga0102590_1000639_pt1 | contig 69656 bp, 69 predicted proteins | sample AraplaMF_Col_mMF_FD_76859 | JGI IMG/M metagenome (GOLD analysis project Ga0102590, IMG submission 76859) | Arabidopsis root microbial communities from the University of North Carolina, USA - plate scrape MF_Col_mMF | ecosystem: Host-associated > Plants > Roots > Endosphere | place: USA...
TGAAGCGGGTCAACCGGGCTCGATCCCTTGCGGATCTCGAAGTGGAGCTGCGGCGACGCCACCTCCCCGGATTGACCCGACTTGGCAATGACCTGACCGCGCTTGATGGTATCGCCGCGCTTCACCAACAGCTCACTCGCATGGGCATATGCGGTGACGTAGCCGTTGGAGTGCCGAACCAGGACCAGATTGCCGTAACCCTTCAGCTCGTTGCCGGAGTAGGCAACGACGCCGTCTTCAGCCGCCTTGACCGGCGTCCCCTCGGGCACCGCGAGATTGATGCCGTCGTTGGACTTGCCGTTGGTCTTGGCGCCGTAGCTGGTGACCACCTTGCCGCGCACCGGCCAGCGGAAGGTCGGCAGCGCACTGGTGGTTTCCGCAGCCTTCGCCGGAGCTTCAACGGCAGGCTTCTCTTCGACATTGGCCGTGGCCTGGGCGAGGCGCGCGCTCTGCACCGGCGCAGCGACGGCGGCCATCTTGGTGGCGGGCGCGGGAGCAGCCGCAACCGGCTGGAGCGTACCGGCAACCGGAGCAGCGCCGACCGGAGCTGCAGCAACCGGCGCTGCGAGGGCAGCGGTCTTGGCGCCAGGCACGGTCAGCTTGGTGCCGAGCTTGAGCTTGGCCGACGGCTCGATGCCGTTGGCGCGGGCGAGCTCGGCCGCCGAGATATGGTTCTTGCGGGCGATGCTGGCGAGCGTATCGCCACGATTGACGAAGTGCGTGCTGGACGGTGCGGCAACCGCCGCAACCGGCTTCACGGGGGCAGCCGCCGCGACCGGAGCCATCGCAGGCGCGGGTGCAGCGGCCGTGGCCGGATGCGGGATGATCAGCTGCTGGCCGGGCGAGAGCGCGCGCGGGCCCTTGTAGCCGTTGGCGGCGAGGATCGCCTGCGGCGTGACGTGATAGCGCTTGGCAAGCACGTCGAGCGTGTCGCTGGTGCCGACGATGATCTTGGTTCCACCGGCCGGCTGGGCGGCAGCGACGGAGCGCGGCGGCACGGTGGCCGTGGTCTCGAGGTGCGGCTGCGACGGGGGCGCATACGAGCTGACGCCGCGCCCGCCACCGGACACGCCGCCTCCCGCAACCGGATAGGTTTGCGGCGCGGACACCGCCGGCGGCGGCAAGGGCTGCGACTGATAGTAACCGGGCTGCGTCTGCGGCCGCGCATATTGCGGCAGCTCACGCGGCTGCTGCGGCGGCGGCGCCTGCTGCACCGAACCGGTCTGGTCGGAAGCAAAGGGGTTGGAGAAGTTCGATTGGGACAGCCGCGACGACATGTCGGCGCTGCACCCTGCGAAACTGAAGGAGATCAGCGCCAGCACCGCGACCTGCGGCACGCGGCGCGAGTAAAGCAACTCGGCGACGACAGACATGGTTACTCACTCGTACGCAACTGAACTGGTGTTTTAAGTAAACACGCGCCGAGTAAATAACGGCTTAACCCTCCCAATAAGATGTTGGCAGCACAGCCGATCCGGAGTTCTACAGCTCCCGCGCCACGCCGGGCAGCGCCGGCACGAAGCGGACCTCCACGAGTTCCCTGCGCTCGATCCCGGCCTCGGTCCGGGTCAGGCGGATCAGCGTCTGCACGCCCTGATGCGGCCCGACCGGCGCGATCAGGATGCCGCCGACCTCGAGCCGATCGACCAGGTTCTCCGGAAGCTGCTCCACCGCGGCGGTGACGATGATGCGGTCGAACGGCCCGATATTCGGGGGCAGGTTGAGACCGTCGCCGAGCATCACCTCGACATTGTGACAATCCAGCTTTTCAAGCCTGGCGCGCGCCGCGTCCGCCAGCTTGCGATAACGCTCAACCGTCAGCACCTGGCCTGCGAGCCGCGACAGCACCGCGGCCTGGTAGCCAGAGCCGGCACCGATCTCGAGCACGCGGTGCTGCTTCCGGAGCTGGAGCTGCTCGGTCATGTAGGCGACGACGAAAGGCTGGCTGATGGTCTGCCCGCAATCGATCGGCAGCGCGCTGTCGCGATAGGCGCCCTCGCGATCGGCCTCGTCGACGAACTCGTCGCGCGGCACCTCCTCCATGGTCCGCAGCACCGCCTGATCGCTGATGCCTCGACGCCTCAGCGTGAGCTGAAACATCATCTTTTCCGGCGGGGGCTGTGTGGGGGTCATTGCGGCCAGTGTCGTCTCGTCAGGTACGGAACGTCGCCTGAAAAGCTCAAGCGGCGGCCCCGAATCTTGTTCCTGCTCAGGAACCCATGATAGCCTTTTGCAGCGTTATTTGATCATAAATTGGCTTGCAGGGGACCGGCCGCAAAGGCCATTTTCGGCTGTCTGTTCGCCAAAACGCGCATTGCGTCGATTCGTGTTATCTGCGAACGTTTTCTGCAAATTGGGCAAGGACTCACCGACAATGACCGCGACAGGGCTTCCCGGCCGCTCTGTATTCCTCGTTGAAGACGAGGTGATGATCAGGATGATGGTCGCGGACATGCTCGAAGAGCTCGGCTACAAGGTCGCAGCCGAAGCCGGCGATATCACCGAGGCGATGCGGCTTGCCCAGGCGACCGAGTTCGACATCGCCATCCTCGACGTCAACGTCAACGGCAAGGTGATCTCGCCGGTCGCCGACGTCATCAAGGCGAAGGGCTGTCCCTTCATCTTCGCCACCGGCTACGGCTCCTCGGGCCTGCCCGAGCAGTATCGCGACCGGCCGGCCCTGCAGAAGCCGTTCCAGCTCGATGCGCTCGGCAAGACCATCGAAGCCGCGCTGCGCGGCGGTTAGCTGAATTTCCGTCGCCCGGATGGAGCGAAGCGCAATCCGGGAATCGCGCCACAAGCAACGCCGGCGCCGGATTTCGCTTCGCTTCATCCGGGCTACAGGTTCGTCGCAAACCGTTACTTGAGCGTCGCGCTCAGCTCTTCCGAGAACGCTTCATTGGTGCGGTCGAGCCGCAGCGGCGTCACCGAGACGTAGCGCTCGCGGAGCGCGGCAAGATCAGTGCCGTCCGCGGGCGTATCCATCATCGCCGCGCGCTCGAATCCGATCCAGAAATAGGGATTGTTGCGGCCGTCCCTCCGCTCGTCGATCCTGAGGAAGCCGAGATTGCGCTTGCCCTGGCGGGTGACGCGAATGCCGAGCACCTCCTCCGGCGCACAGGACGGGAAGTTGACGTTGATGACGGTGTCCTTGGGGATCCCGGCCTTGATCACCTTGCGCAGGATATCGGGACCGAACTTGCGCGCGGTGTCCCACGGCGGCCGCTCGCGGGTCTCGACGCTGAACTCCTGCGACAGCGCGAATGACGGCAGCCCCAGGATGGTGCCTTCCAGCGCGCCGGCGATGGTGCCGGAATAGACCACGTCCTCGGCGACGTTGCGGCCCTTGTTGACGCCGGACAGCACGACATCGGGCGGCTTGGTGCCGAGGATGTGGCGCGCACCCATGATGACGCAGTCGGTCGGGGTGCCGCGCACCGCGAAGTGCCGCGGGCCGACCTCGCGCAGGCGCAGGGGATCGTTCAGCGACAGCGAATGCGACACGCCCGACTGGTCGAGCTCGGGCGCCACCACCCAGACGTCGTCGGACAAGGCGCGCGCGATCTCCTCCACGACCTTGAGGCCGGGAGCGTGAATACCGTCGTCATTGGTGCAGAGAATGCGCATGCGGCTGGTCGATTCCTGGAAAGCGGGGTCCGAGCCGTCTTATCCGGCAACGGCCGATCAGGCAAACCGGGCCGATTTCGGGGCCGCCCTGGTTCCCGGGCCTCGACGTGCTACCGGCGGACGCGCCATTGCGGCAGGAAGCGCGCAAGCCGGCCTTCGGCGCGCAGCTGCATCGCCGGCGGGGCCGGGCTTGCGGCAGGTGCTTCGACCACGCCGAGTGCTTCCAGCTGCGCCACGATCGGGTCCGGCGGCGCCGCCTGCGGAAAGCGTTCGCGCGCGATCGTCACCGCCTTGTCGAAATCAGCGGCGTTCACGCCGGGCTTGGCCCGCCGGCTCTGAACGAGTTCGTCATCCCAGAGCCGCGCGATCTCGATGTCGAGCACGCCGCGCAAGCGCTGGTCGACGGCCTGGATGCCGGCACCCGTCACCGCCCATTGTCTGCCGACCCAGAAGATGTCGCGGTGCAAGGGCATGAAACTGAGGTTCGCATTGACGGGGGACCGTCAGGATAACCGCCCCGCCCGATCTTCGCCAAACGTTTCTCTCGTTTCAGACGGGCAACGTGTCTCCCAGTTTGACGCGTTTTCCTGACGCGAACCGGTGCCCACTTCGCTTGAAAACGCTTTTACTCGCGCGAGATCACCTTCAGCCCGCCCATATAGGGCTGAAGCACGGCGGGGACCGCGATCGAGCCGTCCTCCTGCTGATAGGTCTCCATCACGGCGATCAGCGCGCGGCCGACCGCGGTGCCGGAGCCGTTCAGCGTGTGCACGAAGCGCGGCTTGCCGTCGGGCCCGCGCGAGCGCGCATCCATGCGGCGTGCCTGGAAGTCGCCGCAGACCGAGCAGCTCGAGATCTCGCGGAACATGCCGCCCTCGCCCTGCCCGGGCATCCAGACCTCGATGTCATAGGTTTTTTGCGACGAGAAACCCATGTCTCCTGCGCAGAGCGTCATCACGCGGTAATGCAGGTCGAGCTTCTGCAGCACCTGCTCGGCGCAGGACAGCATCCGCTCCAGCTCGTCCTTGCTGGTCTCGGGCGTCGTGATCGAGACCAGCTCGACCTTGGTGAACTGGTGCTGGCGGATCATGCCGCGGGTATCGCGGCCGGCCGCGCCGGCCTCGGCGCGGAAGCACGGCGTCAGCGCCGTGAGGCGCATCGGCAATTGCTTTTCATCAAGGATGGATTCGCGCGCGAGGTTGGTGAGCGGAACCTCGGCAGTCGGAATGAGCCAATAGCGCGGTTTCATCGGCTCCGACAAAGGCAGCGTTATCTTCTGAGCCGGAATAGGAAGTTTAGCCATAGCTCGCGAACGCGCTCCCTCAATGCTTTCGGCGCTGAAGCCGTGAACAAGCATGTTTCGGAGCAAGCGATTTACATTTTCGACAAAAGCTTCTTCTGAAGCTTGGTGAGCATTTACCTCGAGAGATTGCTCAACCATCTTTTCGATGCCAGCAAGAGTCTCGGCGCTCGTGCTGAAGTATTGATCTTCGCGAAACTTCGGAAGTTGGCCGGTTCCGAACATAACGTCGTCGCGGACAAGAAGCGGTGGGTTGATTTCCGAGTAGCCATGCTCGGTTGTATGTAGATCGAGCATGAATTGCCCGATTGCTCGTTCCAAACGCGCGAGCCCTTTCTTAAGGACTACGAACCGCGATCCGCTCAATTTCGCGGCTACTTCGAAATCCATAAATCCAAGCTCATCGCCAAGCCCATCATGAGCTTTCGGCTTGAACGAATATTGTCGGCGCTGCCCGTAGATGTGCCGGAGCACGTTTCCGTGCTCGTCAATTCCACCTGGCACCTCATCGAAAGGTAGATTTGGAATCTCGGCCAGGAGACGTTGAAGTTCGTTCGCGACCTCCTTCTCCTCGCGCTCCGCGGTAGAAATCGTAGCTTTGAGATTCAAAACTTCTTCGGTGAGTCGCTGCGCAGTAGCTTCGTCTTTATTCCTTCTTGCAATTTCATTTTCCTTCGACGCGGCTTTTCGCTTTGTCAAAGCGGCTTCGTGGACGCGAGCAATAGCACGCCGGCGATCGTCGATGGATATCAAATTGCTCGAAGAGAAGCGTTGACGAGACAAACTATCGAGGCTTCTTCGATTCAACCTTCTGTCGAATTCGGCAGAATTCTCTCTTATCCACTTGATATCGTGCATGATTGATGTCCCGTAATAACCAGGTCAGTCCTGGCTATTCAAATCTCCGTCGCTTTAGATCAAGTCGGGGATGCCCGGGTCAAGCCCGGGCATGACGAATCATAGGCTAAATGGCGCTATGATAGTGCGGAAGCGCCCTACTCCGCCGGATTGGCCGGGGTCGTGACGTCGGTGCCGGTGGACGCCTGCGCGGCCGCCGCCTTCTTCTCCACCATCCCGACCGCGATGATCGAGCCCTCGTAGAGCGCCAGCAGCGGGATCGCGAGCGAGCACTGGCTGAGCACGTCGGGCGGCGTCAGCACGGCCGCGATCACGAAGGCGATGACGATGAAATAGCGGCGCTTCTCGCGCAGCATTTTCGAGGTCACGATGCCGATGCGGCCGAGCAGCGTCAGGATCACCGGAAGCTGGAAGGCGATGCCGAAGGCGAAGATCAGCGACATCATCAGCGACAGATATTCGCCGACCTTGGGCAGGAGCTGGATCTGCGCGGTCTCGTCGCTGCCGGCCTGCTGCATGCCGAGCGAGAAGCGCACCAGCATCGGCAGCACGACGAAATAGACCAGCGCGGCACCCAGCACGAAGAAGAACGGGGTCGCGACCAGATACGGCAGGAAGGCCTGCTTCTCGTGCTTGTAGAGCCCGGGCGCCACGAACTTGTAGATCTGCGTCGCCACGATCGGGAACGAGATGAAGCCAGCGCCGAACAGAGCGAGCTTGAGCTGGGTGATGAAATATTCCAGCAGCGCCGTGTAGATGAACTTGGAATTCTCGGGCCCTGCGACCCACACGAACGGCCAGACCAGCACGTTGTAGATCTGCTTGGCGAAAAAGAAGCAGAAGATGAACGCAATGCCAAAGCCGAGCAGCGCCTTGATCAGCCGCGAGCGCAGCTCGATCAGGTGATCCATCAGCGGGGCTTTGCTGGCCTCGATATCGGCGTCGCTCATGACGCTTTGGCGTCCTTGATCGCTTCGGATGGCGCGGTGTCCTGGGCGACAGGGTCTTGCGCAACCTTTGCCTGCTCGGCTTCACGGGTGATGACGAGCGGCTCGTCCGCGACCGGATGCGCCTCGGCTTCCACGAAGGTTGCGGGCGTCGGCGGCTCCGGCGTGGTGGGACTCGCGGGCGGTTCGACGGCGGTGGCCGCCGGCGTCTCGGCCGGCTTGTCCAGCGCATCGACGCGGAGCGCGTCGCTGACGTCCTTCTGCAGCGAGCTCAGCGGATTGAAACCGGTGGCGGCTTCCTTGACCTCGTCGAAGCTCTTCTTGAGGTCGGCCATCTCGGCCTCACGCATGGCTTCCTGGAACTGGCCCTGGAATTCGGCAGCCATCTTGCGGGCCTTGCCCATCCACTGTCCGACCATGCGCAGCACGCCCGGCAGCTCTTTCGGGCCGATGGCGATCAGGGCCACGACCCCGATCAGGACCAGTTCACTCCACCCGATGTCGAACATGAGCTCTTCCGTTCACGCCAGCCGAAGCCGGCCCAATCCCTTGTGCGCAGGATCGGGTCGCACCCCGCGTCTCGCGTGCTTCTTTCGGCTCAGACGGCCTTGCTGCCGACGTCGGTCCGTGCCGCGGTCGGCGCGGCATTGTGCTCGATGGACTTGGACGGCTCGGCGGGCTTGTCGGCAACCTTGTCGTCGTCCTGCATGCCCTTCTTGAAGGCCTTGATGCCTTGAGCCACGTCGCCCATCAGGTCCGAAATCTTGCCGCGGCCGAACAGCAGCAGGACCACTGCGATCACCAAGATCCAGTGCCAAATGCTGAGTGAACCCATCCTGCAACCCTCCAAACACGCATGGCCGGGGACCCGGCCGATCTTCACCGAAACCTAGGCTTGGCGGGTCTCAAAAACAAGGACCAAGGCAGTGCCAATTCTCTGTTGGCACTACGTAATCTTGCTAAGTGTTAACTGGTCGCAGGGGTCCGTGGACGGACGGTACGTCAGTCTTCGGTGCCGCCTTCGGGACCACCCTCGCCGCCACCCTCATGGCCGCCTTCCGGAGCCGCTTCCGAGGTCTCGGGCTCGACCGCAGGCGCGAGCGCGAGATCGAGGTCCTCGCCCGGTTCCAGCGGATCCTCGTCCTCACGCAGCGCCGGGTCGTCCGACGGCGTCGGCACGCTGAAGCCGGTCGGCAGGCGCGAATCCAGCAGGCCCGTGCCCTTCAGCTCTTCCAGGCCCGGCAGGTCGCCGAGCTGCTCAAGGGTGAACTGCGACAGGAAGTCCTCGGTGGTTCCGAAGGTCAGCGGGCGGCCGGGCGTCTTGCGGCGGCCGCGCGGCTTGATCCAGCCGGTTTCCAGCAGCACGTCGAGCGTGCCCTTCGAGGTGACAACGCCGCGGATCTCTTCGATCTCGGCGCGTGTCACCGGCTGGTGATAGGCGATGATCGCCAGCACCTCGATCGCGGCGCGCGACAGGCGGCGCGTCTCGGTGCTCTCGCGCGTCATCAGCCAGGCGAGATCGCCGGCGGTGCGGAAGGTCCATTTGTTGGCGACCTTCACGAGATTGACGCCGCGCGAGGCGTAGTCGGCCTGCAGCTGCTCGAGCGCGGCCTTGACGTCGACGCCGTCAGGCATGCGCTTGGCCAGCGTCGCGGTATCGAGCGGTTCACTCGAGGCGAACAGCAGCGCTTCCAGCAGCCGCAATTCCTCGGGACGTGCCTGGGATTCGTTATCCATCGGCTCGGCCTCTTCTACCCGCACTTCAGCCAGGCTTGCCATGGCAGATTCTCCTTCTTGCACTTAAGCGACCGGCGCGTCGGGCGCGGGAGCTGCGTCCGGAACCGGTTTAGGACGCCCCTTCCGGAAATAGATGGGCGCAAATGCCTCTTTCTGGTTCAGCTCCAGTTGCCCTTCGCGCACCAGTTCCAGTGCGGCGGCAAAGCTCGAGGCGAACACGGTGGCGCGCTGCGTCGGATCGGCGACATGCCGGACCAGGAAGTCGTCGAGAACGCCCCAATCGTCCTGCTCGGTGATGCTGCCGACCAGCCGCTCCAGCGTCGCGCGCGCTTCGGCAAGCGACCACACCGTGCGCTTGGCCAGATGCACGCTGGCCAGCACGCGCGACTGGCGCTGCGAGGCATAGGCCGTGAGCAGGTCGTACAGCGTCGCGGTGTACTTCGGATGCTTGATCTCGGCGATCCGCTCGGGCTCGCCGCGCGGGAAGATGTCGCGCAGCAATTGCTGCCTGTTCATCAGCCGGTTGGCGGCTTCACGAATGGCTTCCAGACGGCGCAGGCGATTGGCGAGCGCGGTCGCCATCTGCTCGGCGCTCGGGCCTTCCGCACTCGGCGGCTCCGGCAGCAGCAGGCGCGACTTCAGGAAGGCGAGCCAGGCCGCCATGACGAGATAATCGGCAGCGAGCTCCAGGCGGATCTTTCGCGCGGCCTCGATGAAGTGGAGATACTGGTCGGCGAGCGCCAGGATCGAGATCTTAGCGAGATCGACCTTCTGCTGCCGCGCCAGCGCGAGCAAAAGGTCGAGCGGGCCTTCGTACCCCTCGACGTCCACCACCAACGCCGGCTCACCCTCGGCGAGCTCTGCGGGCCGCCCGGTTTCAAACGATAGGATTTCTGCGGTCATGCGGATGCCGTGTTTGCCCGTGCGATCAATGCGTCCAGTTCAGCGCGCGCAGCGACGCGGTCGAACGGCTGCGGGGCCTTGCGCGCCGCGAGCGCGGCGTTCGCCCGCTCCAACGCCCTCCCCGACAATTCAGGTGTCTGGCCGGCGACCTCGCGCATCTCCTCGATGTTGCCATTGCAATGCAGGGCCATGTCGCAGCCGGCCGCGAAGATGGCGCGGGTCCGCTCGGCGATGCTGCCCGCCAGCGCGTTCATCGACACGTCATCACTCATTAACAAACCTTGGAACCCGATTGCGCCGCGAATCACCTGAGCAATCATTGTCGCAGATGTCGTCGCCGGATGGGCGGGGTCGACCGCGCTAAACACAACATGTGCAGTCATGGCCATCGGCAGATCGGCCAGCGGCTTGAACGCAGCGAAGTCGGTGCGTTCCAGCTCGTCCTGCGGCGTGTCGACGGTCGGCAGCTTGAAATGGGTGTCGGCCGTGGCGCGGCCATGGCCGGGGATGTGCTTGAGGACCGGCAGCACGCTGCCCTGCTCGAGCCCCTCCGTCACCGCGCGGGCAATCGCTGCGACCTTGCCCGGCGAGGTGCCATAGGCCCGGTTCCCGATCACGGCATCGGCGCCCGGCACCGGCACGTCGGCCAGCGGCAGGCAGTCCACGGTAATGCCGAGATCGGCGAGATCCGCCGCGATCAGGCGGGCGCTGAGGCGGGCTGCGGTGAGCCCGAGCGCCGAATCAGTGTCGTACAAGGTCGAGAAAACGGCGCCCGGCGGATAGACCGGCCAGTGCGGCGGGCCCAGCCGCTGCACCCGTCCACCCTCCTGGTCGATCAGGACGGGCGCGTCGGGAGCATTCGCAACCGAGCGCAATTCCGCAACGAGCGCAGCAACTTGCGCTGGCGTCGCGACATTGCGCTTGAACAGGATGAAGCCCCATGGGCGCTCGGCGCGGATAAACGCCCGCTCGTCGGCGGTCAGTTCGGTTCCGGAAACGCCGGTAATGAAGGCCCGCGTGCTCATAACGGCCGATTAACCCTGCCCCGCGAGGGGGTCAAGGAAACGGCCGTTAATTCCTCTGGATGAAGCAGGTCGGCAGGCCGGCGGACTTCAGGCTGTTGCAGGCCTGCGTCGCTTCTTCGGCCGACGCATAGGGACCGGCGAAGGCGCGGTAGACGATCCCCTTGCCCTTGTCGGTGAGATCGACCCGCTTGATCACCGGCGAGCGCGATCCAAGCACGCTGCCGTACTTGCTCTGAAGCACCCGGTAGGAGGCGTGCGCGCTGTCCTCGCTCTGCTGCGAGGAGACCTGCACGATGAAGCCGCCACCACTGCTGCTCGCGGGCGCGATCTGCGTCGGGTTGGTCGCGGCCATCCGCTGCGGCGGCTCGGCCGCGGGCGCCGATTGCGGCGCGAGCGAGAGCGGCTGGTTGGCGCTGGCATTGGCCGAGGTCGGTGGATTGCGCGGCGCGGCTGGCGCCGCCGGAGCCGGAGTTGCAACAGGCTTCGCCGCCGCTGCTGCCGGCTGCCTGGCGGCCGCTGATTGCGGCGCGGCGCTATCGGTCTGATCGCCCTTCACGGCCACGGTCCGGATCGGACGCGGCGAGTTGTTCGGCATCGTGCCGTTGCTCGGAACCGGACCCGCGCTCGGCGGCGGCACCGTGGACGGCGATACGCTCGCCACCGTCGGCGGATTGGCGTTCTGGTTCAGCGGCGGGAACACCACGCGCGGGCCGCTTGCCCTGGCGTTGACGTCGACCGGCGCTTCCTCGCGCGGCACGATCTTCTCGCTGCCATCGCCGGTGACCATGCGATCCGGCACCTTGGCGGAGGAGTCCGACGGCGCCGGCACGATCTTGGTCGGGGTGTTGTCGGCCTTGATGATCGGCGGCTCGCCGCTGCGGGGCGAGCCGACATAGGTCTTGTAGGCGAACGCCGCGCCGGTGCCGACGACGGCAAGCGCGAGGATCGCCGCGACCGTCATCATGCCGCCGCGCTGCTTCTTCGGCTCGTCGAGATCGGCCTCGGGATAGTCGCTCTGGAACGCGTAAGGATCGTCCGGATAGGCCGGATCGCGCTGGAAGTCCTGCTCGCCCGTCTCCAGGCGGCCATAGAGCGCATCGTCGTAGCGCGACGGATCGGGCTGCTGCTGATACGGCTCCTGATAGGCCTGCTGCTGATAAGCCTGCTGCTGATAGCCCTGATCCTGCGGCTGGTAGGCCTGATCCTGATAGGCCTGACCTTGATAAGCCTGATCCTGATACGCCTGCGGCTGATGGACATCAGGCTGCGGCGCGGCCGGCTGGGCGGAATAGCGATGCAACGGATGCACCGGACTGACCGAAACGGGATAGTCGGGCTCCGGCGCGGGTGTCGGCTGCGGCTGCACGTTGGCGCGGCGCATCCATGACGGCGGGCCGGACGGCGGCGGCGCGGCCGGCTCGGCGTAGTCCTGCTGGTAATCGTCCTGACGGTAATCGTCGTCCTGATAGCTCTGCGCGGGTGCGGCCGGCGGGTGCGCAGCGGGCCGGCCTTGCGCCGCGAACGGATCGGTCTGTCCGATCAGGCGGGCAAGCTCGGCCAAGGGATCGCCGTCCGCCTTTCCATGCTGATCGCCGCCGCGACCATAGTCATCGGAAGGAAACGGTCTGTCGTGATATCGTTCGGCCATCGTGATGATGCGTCCCTTCGGGAAAGCCGCGCGCCCCTCGACCAAGGCACGGCTTCCGACCCACAAGGCATTCAACCAAGTCTAAGCGATCCGGCTTCTGCCGGTTACCCCCGAATTCCCACTAAGTAGTTCGCCCCAAACTACCGCATCTCGTCCGGAGCATGGACGCCGAGGATGGCGAGGCCCGATGCCAGGACAGAGACGACGCCCTGGACCATGGCCAGTCGCGCCTTTGTAAGATCTGCATCATTATTGATAATGAAGCGTAAATAGGGCAAATCGCGCCCCTTCGTCCAAAGTGCGTGAAATTCGCTCGCTAAGTCATAGAGATAGAAGGCAATTCGGTGCGGCTCATGGGCCGCGGCGGCCGCTTCAAGCATGCGCGGATAAATTGCGAGGCGCTTAAGAAGATCGAGCTCGACGGGGTCGGACAGCCGTTCCACGGCCGACTCACCGAGCCAGGCGATGCGCTTGCCGGCTTCCTCCGGCAGTTCCGGGAACACCTCCGTCCGCGCGTTGCGGAAGATCGAGTGGCCGCGGGCATGGCCATACTGGACGTAGAACACCGGGTTGTCGCGCGACTGTTCCATGACCTTGGCGAGGTCGAAGTCGAGCACCGCATCGTTCTTGCGATAGAGCATCATGAAGCGGACGGCGTCCTGGCCTACTTCATCCACCACCTCACGCAAGGTGACGAAGTCCCCGCTCCGCTTCGACATTTTCACGGGCTCGCCGTTGCGCAGCAGCTTGACGAGCTGGACGATCTTGACGTCGAGCGATCCCTTGCCCGAGGTCGTCGCCTTCACCGCCGCCTGCATGCGCTTGATGTAGCCGCCGTGGTCTGCGCCCCAGACGTCGATCATCTCCGCAAAACCACGGTCGAACTTGTTCTTGTGATAGGCGATGTCGGAGGCGAAGTAGGTGTAGGAATTGTCCGACTTGATCAGCGGACGATCGACGTCGTCGCCATAGGCAGTCGCCTTGAACAGCAGCTGCTCGCGGTCTTCCCAATCCTCAACCGGCGCGCCCTTCGGCGGCGGCAGGCGGCCCTCGTAGATGTCGCCCTTGGCCTTCAGGAAATCGATGGTCTCGGCAACCTTGTTGTTGCCGGTCTCGATCAGCGACCGCTCCGAGAAGAACACATCGTGGCGGATGTTGAGGGCCGCGAGATCGTCCTTGATCTCGTCCATCATCATTGCGATCGCCTTGGCGCGCACCGTCGGCAGCCACTCGGCTTCGCTCATGGCGCGCAGCTTGTCGCCGTGCTCCTTCGCCAGCGCCTGCCCGACCGGCTTGAGGTAGTCGCCGGGATAGAGGCCTTCCGGGATGGCGCCGATGTCCTCGCCGAGCGCCTCGCGATATCTGAGGAACGCGGAACGCGCGAGCACGTCGACCTGCGCGCCGGCATCGTTGATGTAATATTCGCGCGTGACGTCGTGGCCGCCGAACTGGAGCAGGCTCGCCAGCGCATCGCCGAACACAGCGCCGCGGCAATGGCCGACATGCATCGGCCCGGTCGGATTGGCCGAGACATATTCGACATTGACCTTGGAGCCGCCGCGGACACGGCCGTAATCGGCGCCCTCGCGCAGCACCGTCCGCAGCGCTTCCGCCCAGGCAGCCGGCTGCAGCGTCAGATTGATGAAGCCGGGACCGGCGACATCGACCTTCGCGATCAGCGCGTCAGCGCGCAGCCGCTCGGCGATCTGCTCGGCGAGATCGCGCGGCTTTGCCTTTGCCTCTTTCGCCAGCACCATCGCGGCATTGGTCGCCATGTCGCCATGGGTGGCGTCGCGCGGCGGCTCGACCACCACGCGCGAGAAATCGATGCCCTCGGGCCAGCTGGAATCCGCCGCGAGCGCGCGGCAGGCGGCGTGCACGCGTGCGAGCACATCGGCGAACAGATGCAGGGATGAGGATGTCTCGGGCATGGGCGCCGCCTAACGCAAATCCGGGGTCGAGTCAAAGAGCCGCTGGTGCTCGGTCAGGGCGAAACGGTCGGTCATTCCGGCAATGAAATTGCCGATCCGGCGGGCTCGGTCGCCCTCGTCGTCGCCTTCCGCCCCCACCAGCCATTCCGGCGGCAGCTCGGCCGGCGATTTCAGGTATTTTGCGAACAGGTCGAACAGGATCTGCTCGGCCTCCCCCATCACCCGCATCACCCGCCTGTGGCGGTACATGTGCTGGTACAGGAAGCGCTTGATGGCGGCCTCCTCGGCGGCAACCTCGGTGGGGAACGCGACCAGCGCCCGGCTCAGCTGCCGCACGTCCTGGGCCGATTGCGGCCTGGTCGCGGCGAGGTTCTTCTGCGCCTCGGCGAACACCGCGCCGATCAGGTGCGAGATCAGCTCGCGTACCAGCTCGGCGCCGCGCCTGACGTCTTCGAGATCGGGATAATGGGCGGCGATCCCGTCGATGATCTCCGCGGTGAGCGGCATTGCCCTGAGATCGTCGAGATCGAACAGGCCGGCGCGCAGGCCGTCATCGATGTCGTGCGCATCGTAGGCGATGTCGTCGGCGATCGCGGCGACCTGGGCTTCGAGCGAGGCGAAGCTCCAGAGTTCGAGATCGTAGAGCTTGATGTAGTCGGAGATGCCGACGGGAATGCCGTGCTCGCGATAGCGTCCGACCGGTGCGCCGCTGCGATCGGTCAGCGGCCCGTTGTGCTTGACGATGCCCTCCAGCGACTCCCAGGTCAGGTTGAGCCCGTCGAATTCAGGATAGCGATGCTCCAGCGAGCCGACGACGCGCAGGGTCTGGGCATTGTGGTCGAAGCCGCCGAACGCCTTCAGGCAGGCGTCCAGCGCCCGCTCGCCGGCATGCCCGAATGGCGGATGGCCGAGATCGTGGGCCAGCGCCAGGGTTTCCGTGAGGTCCTCGTCGAGGCCAAGCTGCCGGGCCAGCGCGCGGGCGATCTGCGCCACCTCCAGCGAATGGGTCAGCCGGGTGCGGTAGTGATCACCCTCGTGGAACACGAACACCTGGGTCTTGTACTTCAGGCGGCGGAACGCGGTGGAATGGATCACCCGGTCGCAATCCCGTCGGAATGGGCTGCGGGTCCGGCTCGGGGGCTCGGCGACCAGCCGGCCGCGGCTGCGGTCGGGGTCGCAGGCATAGGGCGCGCGGGGGGCTGCCATTCCGACGGACACGGCGAATTTAGTCCCTATCCATTTGATTCTGCGTATGGTGGCACTTAACTATGTCGGGCGCGGGATACCAAATGAATTGGGTATGACCGCGGGACTATCGGAGACTTGCGATGACGACTGCCGTGACCATCAGTGACCGGGCCGCACGCCGGATTGGGGAAATCCTCAAGGGCGAAGGCTCTGGCGCGATGCTGCGCATCTCGGTCGAGGGCGGCGGCTGCTCCGGCTTCCAGTACAAGTTCGACATCGACCGCGACCGCACCGACGACGACCTCGTGATCGAGCAGGACAACGCGGTGGTGCTGGTCGATTCCGCCTCGCAGCCGTTCCTCGAGGGCTCGCAGGTCGATTTCGTCGACGACCTGATCGGCGCCTCGTTCCGCGTCAACAATCCGAACGCGACGGCGTCCTGCGGCTGCGGCACCAGCTTCTCGATCTGACCGGCTAGATGCCGGTCATCTGCCTTTCCTCATCCGTCCATTCCACGTCCGCCGGCATCAGCTCCGGCTGAAGCGGCACATCCTCCGGCACTGAATGGCCGTCCAGCGCGCGCAGCAAGGCTGCGACCAGTGCCGGCTTGCGCAGCGGCTTCGCCAGGAAGTCCGACATCCCGGCCTCGCGGCAGATCCTGACGTCTTCGGGGAAGGCGTTGGCGGTGAGCGCGATGATCGGCAATATTTCGAAGCGGCCGCCTTCCGCGCGGATCGCGCGGGTCGCGGCCAGGCCGTCCATCTCGGGCATGCGCACGTCCATCAGCACGACATCGAAGTCCCCTTCCGAGACCGCCGCGACGGCCTCGACACCGTCGGTGACGACGCGCAGTTCGACCTCGAAGGCCCCCAGCATCTTGCTCACGACCATGCGGTTGACGGCATCGTCCTCCGCGACCAGCACCTTCAGCGGCCGGTCGCGGTCTGCGATACGGGCTTTCAGATCCTCCGCCTCGTCGCGGCCCGCCGCCGCATCGGAAGCCTGCGCCTGGCTCCAGGGCAGCACCAGCGTGAAGCGGAAGGTCGAGCCCTCGCCCGGCGTCGAGGTGACGGCGATCGTGCCGCCCATCTGCTCGATGATGCGCCGTGAGATCGCAAGACCAAGGCCGGTGCCGCCGAAGCGGCGGCTGATCGAGGCGTCGGCCTGGGCGAAATCGCTGAAGAGCTGGCCGAGCTTCTCCGGCGCGATGCCGATGCCGCTGTCGGTCACCGTCCATTCGACTGTCGCCAGCAGGTCGCGTCGCGCCTGGCAGGTGGCCGCGATCGTCACCTCGCCCTCGTCGGTGAACTTCACCGCGTTGGATGCGAGATTGAGCAGCACCTGCCGGATACGCGCAACGTCGCCTCGCAGCGTCGGCGGCAGGTTCGGATCGAGCTCGACCCTGACCGCGATCCCCTTGCTCTTCGCGCTTGCGCGCACCACGGTCGCAACCGTCTCGATTAGCGGCTGCGGCGCGAAGTCGATCGCCTCGAACTGGAAGCGGCCGGCCTCGAGCTTCGAGAGGTCGAGAATGTCGTTGAGGATGCGCTGGAGATTGTCGCCGGACTCGCGGATCGTGGTGACGGCCTCGCGCTGCTCCGGATCGAGCTTGGTCTCGAGCAGCATGCTGGCGAGCCCGAGCACGCCGTTCATGGGCGTACGGATCTCGTGGCTCATCACCGCGAGGAAGTCGGACTTGGCGCGGCTCTCGGCCTCGGCCTTTTCGGCGCGCCAGCGCTCGGTGACGTCGCGGCCGAAGCCGCGATAGCCGAGAAACTGGCCGTCGCGGTCGTAAGCCGGCTTTGCGGTCAACGACCACAGCCGCGCCTCGCCGCCGGCGACGACCTTGAGGTTCATCTCGTGCAGCGGCTCGGCGTGCTCCATCAGGCCGACGATGTTATAGGCCGCGCTCTTGTCCCCGGGGCAGAGCATGTCGAGCACGTCCGCGAAGTGCGAGCCCTTCAGTAGCGGAAGCGGCAGCTGCGCGACATCGGCAAAGCGCTGCGGCACGTCGGTGAGATGCCCGTCGGCGTCCGTCTGCCACAGCCAGTCGCTGGCGTTCTCCTGGAAATCCTTCAAGAGCAGCGAGATGATCTCGGTCTGCCGCTCGAGTTCGAGCTGGGCCTTGAGGTTGCCGAGGAACAGATTGCCCTGCGAGACGATGTTGCGCGCCATGAAGAACGCGAACAGCAGCAGGAACACCGCGGTCACCAGATACGGGCCGGAGCCGCACAGCAGCAGCGCACCGGCGCAGCCGACCGTCATGGTGGCGAGATAGACGAGGCCGGCGCGCGGGAAGGTCGAGAGCGTGAAGGCGCCGCCGGACATCATGCCGACCATCAGGCAGGCGAGGATGAGCTGGCTGGTCGGCTCGATGCGGCTGAACAGGGCGAGCGGCAGCGTGCCCCAGATCGCGGCGAGGAAGAACGCCTGCCGCATCATCTGCCGCGCGGCGCGGGGCGAGGCCTCAAGCGGCGGATTGTGATGCGACCGCCGCCACGCCCGCACCGCAAGCGACGCGGTGACGGCAAGGGTCATGCCCCAGATCGCGAGGAAGTCGTTCCAGCCCCGGCCCCAGAACAGGATCAGCACGATGGCGACGTTGAGCATGGTGACGGCCATGGTCACCGGGATCAGCCGTATCACCGCGTCGATCTGCTTGGCGCGGATGCGGCCGATCTGGCGTTCGCTGAGATCGGCGGTCAGGCCGTCCTCGATCTCGAAGCCGCCGAGCCAGTACAGGAACGCGCCGACGACGCCGTCGCGCGGCTCAGTGCGTGGTGAAGTCTTGTCCGGCCATCCCATTTCAGCGGAACCTTTTCCGTATCAATGGCCTGCGGCCGGCTTAAGCCGGGTTAATTTTGTGGGAGATTTTGCGGCGTCCTTGACGGGCGCGTTTGCATTTTGTTCTAACCAAGGCCCCTGCCCGGAGCCTTGCCGACATGCCCATCAGAGTAGCCACCTGGAACGTGAACTCGGTCCGGCAGCGGATCGACCTGCTGCTGACCTGGCTGAAGGAATGCCAGCCGGACATCGTCTGCCTGCAGGAGATCAAATGCGTCGACGAGGCCTTCCCGCGGCTCGAGATCGAGGCGCTCGGCTACAACGTCGTCACGCACGGGCAGAAGACGTTCAACGGCGTCGCCCTGCTCTCGAAGCTCCGCTTCGACGAGACCAAGTCGGGGCTCGCCGGCGACGACGAGGATACCCATGCCCGCTTCCTCGAGGGCGTGGTGACGCTCAAATCCGGCGTGATGCGCATCGCCTGCCTCTATCTGCCCAACGGCAATCCGGTCGGGACCGAGAAATATCCCTACAAGCTCAAATGGATGTCGCGGCTTCTTGAGTATTCGAAGGAGCGCCTTAAGACCGAGGAGCCGCTGATCCTCGCAGGCGACTTCAACGTCATCCCGCATGCCCGCGACGTGCACAATCCGGCCGCATGGACCGAAGATGCCCTGTTCAAGGCCGAGACGCGGGAGAGCTTCCAGTCCCTGCTCGGCCTCGGCCTGACCGATGCCCTACGGGCGGTAACCGATGAGCCCGGGCTGTACACCTTCTGGGATTACCAGGCCGGCGCCTGGCAGAAGAACCAGGGCCTGCGCATCGACCACCTGCTGATGTCGCCGCAGGCCAGCGACAAGCTCTCCAATGTCGGCATCGACAGCTATGTGCGCGGCTGGGAGAAGCCGTCGGACCACGTGCCGGTGTGGGCGGATCTGGATCTGGAGGCGGCTTAGCGTACGCTGAGTTGGTGGGCACGCTGCGCTTTGCCCACCCTACGGCACCGGTACTGCCGAGACTACTCCCGACGCCCCTGCACCCACTGTTCCAGCATCTGCAGGCACATGGCGCGGTCGTCGTCGGAGGCCTTGGCGAAGGCGCGGTTGTAGCTTTCCTTGATCCAGGTCTCCTCGGCACCGGCGCTGTCGCGCGCCAGCGTCAGCCACATCAGGCCGCGCGCGGCCTGCCGCGGCAGGCGGTCGCCGTTGAACAGCATCTGGCCAAGCAGGGCCTGCGCCTCGTGCTGGCCCTTCTGGGCGGCAAGGCCCAGCCAGCGGGCGCCATAGCGGAAGTCCTCGCGGGAGGCGTCCGGCGTCTTCAGGTACAGGCGGGCGAGATCGTACTGCGCGTCCGCATTGCCGAAATAGGAGGCTGCGTAGGAGAACATCTCCCGCGCCCGGTCCGGGTCGGCCTTGATCTTCGAGTTTGGGATGCCGGCGAGATAATAGCGGCCGAGCGCGACGAAGGCGTTGGCCACGACCTGCGCCTGCGGCGCCGACGGGCTGTCCTCGGCATGGGCGTTGGCGATCCGGCTGAAATATTCGAAGGCGCGCAGATCGTCCTGGGCGACGCCGTCGCCGTTGGCGTACATGCGGCCGAGCTTCCACTGCGCGATGGGATGACCGCCTTCGGCGGCATATTGCAGGGCGCTGAGCGAGGTTTCCTGGGGTGCGGTGACTGGCGCGGTCCGGCTGCGCACGGCCGGTGCGGCGCCCGGCAAGGTGGTCACGACGGGGAGAGCCGCGTCCTTGTTGACCGGCGCGCCGTCGAAGGCGAGCGCGGGCGCGGCCAGCGCACCGGCCCCCAACACAAACGCAACAATGGCACGCCTAGATGTCCGCATAGCACTGTTTCTCGTGCGCGCCGCCCGGATGGGTCACTGCCCCCCCGACCGCTGGTCCAACCTGCTGAGCATATTTCCAGAGCGCACCCGACGTGTGGTTAGTCGCGCGAGCGGCCCATTCGGTCTTGCGCTGAGCCAGCTCAGCGTCACTCAATTTTACGTTAAGGGTACCGACGTCGGCGTCGATCTCGATGATGTCGCCGTCCTCGAGCAGCCCGATCGGGCCGCCGATGGCCGCCTCGGGCCCGACATGGCCGATGCAGAAGCCGCGGGTGGCGCCGGAGAAGCGGCCGTCGGTGATGAGCGCGATCTTGCCGCCCATGCCCTGGCCGGTCAGCGCCGCGGTGGTCTGGAGCATTTCCCGCATGCCGGGGCCGCCCTTGGGGCCCTCGTAGCGGATGACGATGACTTCGCCTTCCCGATAGGTGCGGTTCTGGACAGCCTGGAACGCGTCCTCCTCACGGTCGAAGCACCTGGCCGGACCGGTAAACTTGAGGTTGGACATTCCCGCGACTTTCACGATCGCACCTTCTGGCGCCAAATTGCCCTTCAGACCGACCACACCACCGGTGACAGTGATGGGTTTATCTGCCGGGTGCACCACGTCCTGGTGCGGATTCCATTTCACGCTTTTGAGGTTTTCGGCGATCGTTCGACCGGTGACCGTAATGCAGTCGCCGTGGAGAAATCCGTTGTCGAGCAGCGTCTTCATCAGAAGCGGTATGCCACCTACTTCAAACATGTCTTTGGCGACATAACGGCCGCCCGGCTTCAAATCCGCGACATAAGGTGTCTTTTTGAAGATTTCAGCGACGTCGAACAGGTCGAACTTGATGCCGCACTCGTGGGCGATCGCCGGCAGGTGCAGTGCAGCATTGGTCGAGCCGCCGGACGCGGCGACGACGGCCGCGGCATTCTCCAGCGCCTTGCGGGTGACGATGTCGCGCGGCCGGATGTTCTGGGCGATCAGGTCCATCACCTTCTCGCCCGCGGTCATGCAGAAGGCATCGCGGATCTCGTACGGTGCCGGGGCACCGGCCGAGTAAGGCAGAGCAAGGCCGATCGCCTCCGAGACCGTCGCCATGGTGTTGGCGGTGAACTGCGCGCCGCAGGCGCCCGCCGAGGGGCACGCCACGCGTTCGATCTCGTCGAGGTCCTCGTCCGACATGGCGCCGACCGAGTGCTTGCCGACGGCCTCGAACATGTCCTGCACGGTGACCTGCTGGCCCCGGAAATTGCCTGGCAGGATCGAGCCGCCGTAGATGAAGATCGAGGGCACGTTGAGGCGGACCATCGCCATCATCATGCCCGGCAGCGACTTGTCGCAGCCGGCGAGGCCCACGAGCGCGTCATAGGCATGGCCGCGGACGGTCAGCTCGACCGAGTCGGCGATGCATTCGCGCGACGGCAGCGAGGAGCGCATGCCGTCATGGCCCATGGCGATGCCGTCGGTGACGGTGATGGTGCAGAATTCACGCGGCGTGCCGCCGGCGGACGCGACGCCCTTCTTCACCGCCTGCGCCTGGCGCATCAGGGCGATGTTGCAGGGCGCGGCCTCGTTCCAGCACGAGGCGACGCCGACGAAGGGCTGGTGGATCTGCTCGGTGGTCAGACCCATGGCGTAGAAGTAGGACCGGTGCGGCGCGCGCGCAGGGCCTTCCGTCACGTGACGGCTTGGCAGCCTCTGCTTGTCAATCTTCGCGCCCATCGCAACCAGTTTCCCCGGTCAACCCTTTCAGAGGCGAAAAATCAGAGCCAAGATTTGAATCGACCTTGGGATTTCCCGTTGCCGCCTGATGGATCACCGCTGCCTAAAACTTAGAGTGATTTTATTCATGTTCGGGTGTGGCCAAAAAGCGGCGCTGGTGCGAACGACCAGTGATGAGGGTTAAATCCACCGTGAGTGTTGCGAAGACAGCACAATCGTTACCGGGAAGACACGGGGAAAGCTACCGCGATACCTTCGCGAAGATGACAGTCAACAATCTTAGATAGCATGTTTGAGATGGCGCACGCCCGCCACGGCCTCAAGAGCGCCGCCCACCTCAGCTGAGTCGCGGCCGCCGTATTGCCGCCCGTGAGCAAGTGGCTTGGCGCAGACATGCCGTCTCACCCTCGCGGCGCAATTCGCCCGAGCTTTGCCTGGTCACTCCACCCTCTCTAGGCCAAGAGGGCGCAGGGAAGGCCGGATGCTGACCTCGCACCCGCGGCCTCGGCCGTAGCACCTTGACTGCCCGCTTCCCCTTGATCAGTTGACCAGCGCGCTCTCGTAATGGTCCTTAATCTAGATCGAATGTGCCTGCCTTCCGGTTCACGATGTGCGTGGCGAGGTCGAGTATGCCCTTGGTGATTTCTCCGTCCTGGATATCACCGAAGTACCCCTTCTCACTGCGAGCCGCTCCCCCAAATCGTGCTTCGCTTGATCGACCAAGCGATGCGCGGGGCCGGTTTCGGTCAGACGCGTCCAAAGCCCTAGACAATCCGGCGGCTCTGCCTGCGACCGAGGCCTTGCGAGATGCGGCCGCGCTCAGCAGCAGAAACAGCGCCCGCTCCGCCTTGTACCTTGCGGCCGCGCGGCTGCATTCCGACCCGGACATCACGATCTCTCCGCCGGGCCTACAGACGGCCCACTTCCAGCGGTCGCGCCCACGCTGCTTCAAAACGATGTCGTAGCCGGGAAAGCGCTGCTCATCGGTCGCAAACATCATGCAGCAAACCTTTCCGGCAGGCCGTCCCGAAGCTGGTCGATATGCTGCTGCTCGCGCTCGATCCGGCTCAGATAGAGTTCTCGCTCCTTCTCTGTCTTCGCGCGGGCGAGCAGCAGCCGGTAGTGAGCGATGACCTTCTCGCTGCCGCGGATCAGCATGTCCCGCACGATCGTCATTGCGCAGCTCCCGTCGTCGCAGGCAAAACCGGCCTCGGGGGCATGGTGAGCGCGATGGGAAACGTCTGGGAGGTCAATGCCTCCAGCGCCGAGTTCTCCTCCGACAAGCGCCGTTCGATGAACTGGCGCTCGAGGTCCGACAGTTGCGTTTCAAGCAGGCTGCGATAGCGGTGGACGTTGTTGCGGTGTGCACGGATGCGGGCAAGTTTTTCATCGAGCATCTTCGTCGCCCCTCACCTCTACTAAGCTGCTACCCGCTCGACCGCCCGCAGCCGCATCGGCTTGCCGCCGGGAGGATTTCGGGGGCCTTGGTCAAGCGCGCAAAGCGCCTCCAAGATTTCGTCGATCGTGACCGGAGCCTCCAGTCCTTCGGGCGCCCGCAGCGACGGGCATGATGCGATCGCAGAAGCGTCCGATGCCCAAGACGCCAGGATGGCACGTTTCTCGGACAGACTGAGAGAAGGATGGGAGACCACGTCCCGGGGATGCTCAAAGACCGTACCGGGATGAATGATGGCGTTGAGATCGACAACGTTGTCGTGAAGGGCGGTCGTCGGCCGCATGGCTTCCTCCATTTCGAAGACGAGTTGAGGGATAGCCGCGCGGGAGCCCCGCGCGGCTGTGTAACTTACCGCAAACAATATCAGGCGGCTCTGGATTCGATCTGCGTGACGTTGCTGGGGGCAGCGCCGTTGATAGCAATGCGCCGCGGCTTCATCGCCTCGGGAATTTCCCGCTGCAGGTCAACGACGAGCAAGCCGTTCTCGAAACGCGCGCCCTTGACCTCGACGTGGTCGGCAAGTGTGAACTGCCGCCGGAAGTTGCGGGCCGAAATGCCGCGGTGCAGGAAGGTCTTGCCCTCCTTCTCGCTCTTGTGGCCTTCGAGCGTCAGAACGTTCTGCTCGACCGTAAGAGCGACCTCGTCCGGGGTGAAGCCGGCGAGCGCTACCGAGATCTGGAAGCGGTTCTCGTCGAGACGCTCGATGTTGTAGGGGGGATAGGTCTCCTCGCCCGCGCGCTGGGCGGCTTCGGCGAGATCGAAAAGGCGGTCGAAGCCGATGGCCGACCTGAAGAGGGGCGAAAAATCAACAGTGCGCATAGCCAGATCCTCCTGGGAGCAAAATGGTTACGAGCGGCACCGGACACGACCGGTGCCCGTCTCAGTGGCGGGACCCGAACGGCATCCCGATCATCGTATGATGACGCCCATAGAATTGAAAAAGTCGAAAAAAGTTTCAAGGGGCCCCGTGGAAAAAATTTGAGGCCCTCAACCCGGGAGGGTTAAGGATCACTACCAAGTCGAGCGTACAGACGTTCCCGTTCGAACCGAAGCGGTCTTTGCCGCGAACACTATCGGCTCGCCATGTTCGCCGCAAAACTCTCCAGCCCTGTCGACGGAGCTGAAGAAATCGCTGGGCGAGACGAGCCTGTCAGCGCCGTTCGTCCGCGCGATGTCCTGGGCTCACGGAGAGCAATCCGCCCTGCCCCAGGCCTTCGCGCCCGACGCTGCCGCGTCCACCGCAAGCCCGGCTCGCGAAAACGACGACCACATGATCGCCCCTCAAGGATGAGCCGGGATGGCCGATACGTACGATATTTCCGAATTTCGGTAAAGTGGAATATTTTCGCGAAAGCGGATTGACACCGCCTTCGCCGAAATTGCCGGGTGTTTTGCCCGTCGGGCAACAGGCAATCCGCGACCTATTTCCTGTGCATGTGCCCGGACTGCGCTTCGAAGCGCGCGACCGGGCGATTGCGCTGCCAGAGCTCCACATCGTGGCTGTCGACGAGCTTGGCTGCGCGAGAGATCGCCGCGTCATCATCGGCGCAGTCGATCTGAACCACACCGATCGGCACGCTGTGCCGTCCCACGACGAAGGCGCTATAAGCCGGCATCCTGACCTCCCACGAAGGGTTGCAGCTACAGGTCAGAAACATGACGCCGGACATGTTTGAAAGCGATGGGGATCGGACCGCCAGTTTCTAAGCGCGGCATAGTGGTCGCGCCGATCTTATGCCGAACCTATACGATCGGGGCCGCGCTCATCTCGAAATCATATCGCCACCGGCAACATATCGAGCCGGTCACGCCTGTCGGCGCGACAGAGCGCAGGGACGCGAACGAGGCGACAGCGCGGCACACCGCCACATCTGTCCCGCAAGGTTCGGCCGGCCCTGCCAGGCAACACCAACAGAACCGGTGAACTCATGTCTACCTTAGAGGTCGGCGACAGGATCATTGACCCGATGATCGCCCTCGCAGGCTGCTCGCCAGGGCAGCGCATTGTCGTGGTCGGTGCGAAGAGCATCGAATTGATGATGGATCTGCAACGGCGCGGATATTTTCTGGCGGCATCGGCCGGCAATTGCGGCCTCCCGGCCGCCCAGTACGACGCAGCCCTCGTGGACTGGCGGCGGCGCCCGCTCGGCGCACTCGATGCGGCCATGGATTGGCTCGACGGCTTCCTCGGCCCGCGCGCGGTGCTGGTGATCTGGCTCGACGCGCAGAAGCCGGCAGCAAAGGACAATCTTCGCGCCGCCGTGGCGAAGCGCGGTTTCATCGTCCTGCAGGGCGCCGAGCATCCCTGCGGCAGCGCCCTGCTCGCGCGACGCTCGCAAGCCTATCCCATGCAAAAGGCGGCATAGGCCGCCGCCGATCACGAAAGCGGCCGGAGCAGCCGAACGGCTTGTCCGGCCCCTGCTCGATCCCGTCTTCCGGAGCCCTCTCCCATGTTGAAGTCGAAGACACGGCGCGCCGTCATCCGCGAGTGGATGGCACGTGCCCCCGAACAGCGCCGATCACCTCAGCAGGCCCTCGCCTTCGCGCGGGATGCCGGCGAACGGCACAGGCTGCCGCGCAGCCGCCAGACGCCGTGCGCGGTGATCATGGGATGGCTGAGGCCGCGCACGGGACGCGGCTAGGAAGCGCTCACGCGTTCCGCACCTTGCGGCCGAACGGAGCGACCAGTCGCACGATCTCGCAGGCCGCGACGAGGCCGGCGAGCCAGACGGCGCTGAGGAATCCAAGCCGCGTCACGATGGCGGCGGTGAAGGCGCCCTCGCCGCCGAGGAACGGCGTCGCGGCCAGCAGCGCCAGCTCGTAGGCCGCGTAGGCGGCGACCAGCGCGATGGCCAGCATCAACGGCGTGCGGCCCTGCGGCAGCATGCGGAGAGCGCCCGAGGCCGCCGCAGTCGCCAGCAGCGCCGCCGCGCCGATGACAAAGCCCCAGGCGATGGTGCTGCCGTCGATCGGGTAATGCAGCGCGCCGAAGCCGATGCCCTGGTTCACCAGCCAGGCGCCGGCGACCACGAGCAGCGCCGGGCGCAGCGGCAGCATCGCGGCCGCGACGACGGCGAAGGCTGCGAACGGCGTCGCACAGGCCAGCGCGAAACTCGCAAGCGCGCAGGCCGCGGTCAGCAACGCGAAGCAGAACAGCGGCGCAAGCCGCGGCGCCACCGGACGAAGGTGACAACGATCAATGTCGGACGAATGCATCTCGGCGGGCATCATGGATCTCCTGTCGCGATCCTAGCACATCCGCCAGGGGGCTCGATATGACATGCATGCGAGAGGCGGCCGGCCCTAGGCGGGCTCTTTCTCCGCTCGCGTCGTGATCATCGCCCGCTCGCCGGCATCGACGAGCTGGCCGATGCCGGTCCGGCCTGCAAGCGCAGAACGGATGATGTTTTCGGCGACCGATCTGCGGAAGCGATGCTCCTCGCCGTCGGGGCGATTGCGGCAGACCCTGTCCAGGGCCAGCTTCATGTTGATGCGGGTGCGGGTGTCGAAATGCTCGCTGATCATTCGCACGGCCTCGATCGCGTTTGATGTCGGGGCGGAAACGCTCTGGCGATGGCCGGGTTCCAAAACGGGATCGTAGCGGCTGCCCGCGTTACGATCCCGCCCTCGTGCCAGTGAGACGGGCGAGCTACGCCCGCCCTCTTGGCCGCTGGGCCTGCGCCCAGGCCGCGGTGACGTCGCGCGGCGGGACTTCAACGCGCTTGACCGGCATCAGCTGCCCGGAGGCGGAAATGATCGCGGTCTCCTCGCGGCGGCAGCGCGGACACACGAAGCGGACCTCATGCGGGGACGCCGACCAGCTCGACCGTTTCACATTGGCCGCCATCGGCCATGCTTCGCAATGCGAGCACGACACCAGAAACCGTCCGGGATCGAGCATACCCATGCCATCGGACTCCGTGCCCCTGCCTGTCCCTTCAATGATTAACCCATGTGAATCGTTCCGGTGTCTTGGCACCGTCGGCCCTGGCCACGTGAGGCCGGCCGGATACCCACACCATCGCGATCCCCGGGAACCGCCTCAGTGCGCGCCCTTGAGGCTGCAGGATGTGGTGCAGGTGACCGTATTGCCGTGGTCGCACGCCTTGCAGGCGGCCACGCACTGGTTCATGTCGCGAGGGTTGTAGGAGGTGTAGCTGCGCATCGGGCAGACCGGAGTCGAGCCGGTGATGTCCTGCTCCTGGTTGCAGGCAGCCATCGTGAACGCAAGTACGAGCAACAACAGAACACGCATGGGATCGCCTGCGAGAAACACGGTCAAAGTGACGACCACGAGGCACGCTGCGCCGCAACGGACCCCGGCATTCCCATCGCGAGGAACGACGCCATGCGGCATCCCTCGCACAAGAATCAAGGATGCGCGCGAAACGTTAAAAACGGCTTTCAGGCGCGAACCCGCGCTGTCGCACGGGTTCCGCATCAAGCGGCGCGAAGGTTCCTGCCCGGTCGTTGCCTCAGGCCGCTGCCCTGCTCGCGACCGCGCGACGCGTCTCGTTCGCCAGCTCGTAATAATGCCCGGCGAGCTTGAGATAGAATTCGCGCTTGGTGCTGTCGGTGGCGAGCTTGGCGATCAGCTCGCATTCGGCGGTGAGCGTCTCGAAACGTTCCAGCCTGTCCTCAAGTTCTGTCATCGGCGTGTCCCCATCAAACGCCTCAAGGACACTCAACCTAAGCCCGGGAAATAGGTCACGGCGAACATCGTTATGGAGTAGAATCAATTTTCGTCGCCGCAGGCGTCGCGACGGTAGCGGGCGGCTTATTTCTGCTCCAGCCGCCACGCACCGTCCCACCCCGCGCCCGGCGGATTTGCCTCGAACTGCGCGATGCGATCGAGCAGCGTGCGCGAGGGGCCATCGCCGGGAACGGCTTCGAGCGCGGCGCCGAAAGCGCTGCGGGCCTCATCGAAACGCTGCGCGCGATAGGCGGCGAGACCTGCGGCATAGTGCGTGCGCAGGGCCTCCTGCGGCACGCTCAGTCCGTGCGCCTTGCTCATCACCTCGAAGATCGCCTGCGGCTCGCTCTGGCCGGCGACCGCGAGACGGTCGATCTCGCGCAGCTCGAGGTTGGGACCGACCGCATCCGCCGTCGCCTGGGCGATCAGGATGCGGGTACCGTAGACCTTGTTGACGGCCTCGAGCCGCGAGGCGAGGTTCACGGCATCGCCCATCACGGTGAAGCTCATCATTAGTTCGGAGCCGATGCTGCCGGTCAGGACCTCGCCGGTGGCGATTCCGATGCGCAGATCGCAGGGACCGGGCATGGCGCGGATGCCGAGCAGATCCGGCAACTGCTTCTGCAGCGCGGGCACCTGGTCGGCCATGTCGATGGCTGCGATGCCGGCAAGGAGAGCCGGTTCGTCCTCCTCGATGAAGGGCGGGCCCCAATAGGCCATGATGGCATCGCCGATATATTTGTCGATGACGCCGCGATGGCTGCGGATCGGCGCGGACATCACCGTGAAGTAGTGGTTCATCACCTTGACGAGGCCGCGCGGGGTCATGCCCTCGCTCATCGACGTGAAACCGCTCATGTCGCAGAACATGATGGTCATCACCCGGCGCTGCCCGTCGACGGCGACCTCCGGCCGGTCGATCAGACCCTGCACCACCTTGGGATCGATGTAGCGGCCGAAGGTCTCGCGGATGCGCTCGTTGTGGCGCAGCTGCTCGGTCATACGGTTGAAAGCGGCGGCGAGCTCGCCGATCTCGTCCTGGGTCGAGACCGTGATCGGCTTGTCGAAGCGGCCGGCCTCGACTTCGCGGGTGCCGGCGAGCAACAGGCGCACCGGCCGCGTGATGCCGCTCGAGACCAGCAGCGCGAAGACGAAGCCGATCACCGCGGCGAGGATGGTGACCACGGCCGAGATCATGATCGCCTGATGCTGGCGGCCAACCACCGTCGACGTCGATGCGTAGACCTGCTTGAGCATGTCGGCACGAATGCCGTCGATCCGGTCGTTGAACTGGTCGCGCAGGGCGTCGAGCTGCTCCAGCGTGCCGCGCGCCTCCGGCATCTGTTTGGCATCGATCTGCTTGAGAAGCTTTGCGTGTTCCTCGGCCATGCCACGGCGCAGCTCGGAGACGGCGGTCTCGATGCGGATGTCGATCCGCGCCAGCGCGGCATCGTTCGAGGGCGTCCTGGGATCCTCGATGATCGCATTGATGTGCCGGCGCGCGTCCGAGGTCTCCTGCTCGATCTTGCGGTCGGCCTCCTCGAACTCCTTCAGGCGCGCCGCGTAAGCCTCCTCGTCCGGGGCCTCCTGCATCTTCATCATCACCATGCGCCGCAGCGCCACCGACCGCTCCAGCGAGCGGATATTGGCGCGCGCCAGTTCGCCGTAGGCCGGAATGTAGCGGTTCGTCAGTTCGTCCAGGAGGACGCCGACCTGGCTCGACATCACCATCGACAGGATCGAGGTGACCAGCATCAGGACGATCAATCCGAGGGCGATGCCGACGATCTTGCGCCGGATCGACTGGTTGAAAATCGGCATAGGTGCGGGGCAAAGGCTGAAGGACAGGATTGAGGGAACTCATACACCGGATTTGACGGCGGGAACACGCGCAATCTGGCCGTCGTGACGCGCCAGACCGCCCACAACCGGCGCGCGAGCCCAAATCGTTAACAAAGGTTAAAGCCCCTGCCCTTTTCTCCTTTGCGGAAGTTCCATGGCCCTATCCGTATTTTGCCGCATTGTTGCGACAGCGTGAGGAATGCGAAACGATGTCGTGACATCGTTTTGGTGTCGTGTTTGATTCTCAAGCCGCATGTCGTCGCGGACCTTGGTTTGTAGTGGTTTCGCAGGGGGACCATCCAATGAACCAGTGCCTACGCTCGCTCGCGTGTGTCGTTGCCGTGGCCGCATTGGCCCTTCTCCCGTCCGAACTGGCGGCGAAGAGCAGTCACAAATCATCCGCGTCGAAGAAGACGCACGAAGCGAAAGCCACCGGCAAGGCCGGCAAGCAGCGACACGCCGCCGCGAAGTCGCGCCACGGCAAGCATGCCGACGCCAGGCGCAAGGCGAAGAAGCGGGACGACGAGCCTTTGGAGAAGCCGGCGGCGCCGCCGCTCACCGGCGACCTCGCCGCGCTGAAGGACGCCATCGATCTCACGCGCAGGGGCAAGACCGACGACGCGAGCGCCGCGCGCGACCGCATCGCCGATCCGGCGGGACAAAAGCTCGCCGACTGGTTCATGCTGCGCCATTCCGAGAGCACCGCGAATTTCAAGCGCTACGCCGCCTTCCTCGCCGCCAATCCCAACTGGCCGAGCAGCGCCCTGCTCCGCCGCCGCGCCGAGGCCCGGCTGTGGCAAGAGAAGTCCGACGCCGCCACCGTGCACAAATTCACTCTGGACCGGCCGACCAGCGCCAAGGGCAAGTTCGCGCTCGCCCGCGTGCTGCTGAGCGAAGGCGAGGCCGACCGGGCCGCGCGGCTGGTGCGGGAGGCCTGGCGCACCGACGAATTGTCCGAGCGCAGCGAGGAAGATTCCTACGAGGCGTTCCGCGATCTCCTCACCGCCGACGACCACCGCGCCCGCATGGACAAGCGGCTGGGCGCCAAGGACTACGCCGGCGCAAGGCGCGCAGCCAAGCGTCTTGGCGAGGATGCGCTGGCCATCGTGAAAGCCTGCGCCGCCGTCACCGGCAAGGCCGACAAGGCCAAGGACTATCTCGACGACGTCGCAACCGATGCGCGCCGCGATCTCGGTTATGTGCTGTGCCGTGCGCAATGGCATCTGCAGAAGGACCGCATCGACGACGCAGCCGAGGTGATCCTCGCCGCCGCGCCGGAGATGATGGCGGCGCAGGACACCGATGCGTGGTGGCGCGAACGCCGCCTGCTGGCGCGCAAGCTGCTCGACCAGGGCAAACCGAGGACCGCTTACGACGTGGTGCGCACGGCGGCGGTGCCGGAAAAGGAAGTCTACCGCATCGACTACCATTTCATGTGCGGCTGGATCGCGCTGCGCTATCTCGACGATCCCAGGACGGCGATGGTGCATTTCGCCGCGATCGACGAGGGCTCGGTCAACCCGATCGCGCTGTCGCGCGCGCATTACTGGCGCGGCCGCGCGGCGGAGGCCATGGGCGCGACCGCCGACGCCCGCATGAGCTACAAGGCCGCGGCGCGCTATCCGACCGCCTATTACGGCCAGCTCGCCCGCGCCAGGCTCGGCATCGACCGCATCGAGCTGCGCGCGCCCTCGCCCGTGCTGGCCTCGGCCGACACGCCGCCCGCGGACGATCGCGTGCGCGCCGCCGACATGCTCTACGGCATCGGCGAGCGTGACATGGTGTTCTACTACGCCGAGGATTTCGCCAAGGAGAGCACCGACGTCGCAGCGCTGGAAGCGCTCGGCGAGCTCGCCGGCCGGCGCAACGATGCCCGCGTGATGCTGGAGGTCGGCAAGACCGCGCTGGCGCGCGGGCTCGCGCTCGACCATTACGCCTTCCCGACCATCGGCATCCCCGAGCACAAGCAGGTCGCGCCCGCGATCGAAACCAGCATGATCTATTCGGTGGCTCGCACCGAGAGCTCGTTCGACCAGCGCGACAAGTCGCCCGCCAACGCGGTCGGTCTGATGCAGGTGACACCGGAAGCCGGCCGCGACACCGCCAAGCGCTTCGGCCTGACCTATGACTGGGACCGGATGGTCTCCGACCCCGTCTACAACACGCAGATGGGCGCGGCCGAGCTCAGCGCGCTGCTGTCGGAATATCGCGGCAACCAGATCATGACCTTTGCCGGCTACAATGCCGGCCGCGGCCGGGTGCGTGAATGGGTGCAGGCCCGCGGCGACCCCAGGGATCCCAATGTCGATCCGGTCGACTGGGTCGAGCGCATCCCGCTGTCCGAGACGCGCAACTACGTCCAGCGCGTGATCGAGAACGTGCTGGTCTACCGCGCAAGGTTCGAGGGCAGCGGCATGATGGCCGCGAAATCCGAGCAGCGCGTCACGACGCAGGAAGTGAGCGCGGAACCAACGGCATCGGCCGCAGCCCCATCGCCCTAGCCTCGCAACCGCCGGGGCTGGACGCGGCGCGAGGCTGGACGCGGGAACTGCGGCCGACGGTTCTGCGCGGCCGGCATCGTGGGGCTAGCCGTCACCTCCTTCCAGGGTACGAAGGTTGTGCACGCGCAGATATGCCTCGGCCAGTGAGCGCGAGAGCGCGCCCATCTGCATCATCCAGCTCCAGCTCGAGATGGCCGTCAGCACCGCGACCGTCTCGATCGCGCTGCGGTAAGGCCACAGCATGTCCATGGCCGTCTGCTGGCGGTAGCAATCATAGTCGCAATACCGCTCTTGCCTGGACACGTGCCGGACGTAACTCGAACCCAGCGGCCGCGCGCATGCGCTGCAGGCCGCGCCGTGGCGGGGATGTTCCTGATTGACGAGCATGTATCTCAATGCCGTGTCCTCGTCTCTTTCCTGCCTGTTTGCTCAGGACGCAGCGCGCGCACGCTCCCGGATCAACGGCGCCGCTTCCTGGTGAATCGCGTAGCACTCGTAGCCGCAGTAGGGCAGCAACGTCCTGGCATCGCGCAGATAGCCCCCGTCGATCTCCTCGCAGCACCACAGGCACGACGTCTTGCGAAACGGGGTTCTGCCGTTCACCAATATGAATCTCACGTGGCACCTCCCAGCGCGAAGCAGTAGACCGTATCGACCAGAGAGGCGGCCGGCGGCGGCGCGCAGATATGGTTGCGGCCGTCGGGGTTGTCCCTGTTGCGCTCGACCTTCTGGGACGGGATTAGGATGTATTTCCCGTCTTCCCGGCGCCGCGCGTAGATCCTGCCGTCGACGTAGCGTATCTCGGTCGGGTAGCAATCCGCATTGTTGCAGCAGCTCAGAACCGGATTGTCCGGCATGCGCCAGTTCGAATAGAACTTCTCGTGCAGCACTTGATCCTGAGGCGGATGGTGACGATGTGAACCATCCCGTCCAACGTCCTCGGCCTTCACGCCCGTCGCCAGCGGAAGCGGCAGCGCGATCGCCAGCAGGAGCTTGCAGCCTCGGTTCAACTCACAGCCTCCGGACGAAAAATGACCTGACGGGATAGGTCTTCATGCCAGTTGACACTGGAACAGCCAGCGGCGGTCGCGTTCGCGACGTGCCCTGAACCGGTCGAGGCACTTCCGCGAGCAGAGCGGCGTCCGCCATGAGTAATATCGGATCAGGCCGAACTTCCCGGCGCAGAGGGCACAGCTTTCGGACTCGGGACGGCGCTCGGAATCATCGGGCCTATTGCACATGATCCTCTCCTCTTGACCTCTGGGGTCCCGGCTTCCTCTTGCGCAAAAGGCAGGAGGCGCCACGGTCGTCACGGAAAATGCGGCTTCTCAATCATGACCGCCAATTCATGCGGCAAGTCGGGCGACGGACGCAGAGCCTGGCTCTTCGGATGCAACACGCCGAGCTTTCGGCAATTTGTGCTCCGCAATCGTCTTCTCTCGATTGGCCGCAAGACTAGGCTCCCTGCAACGCACCGCTCAATTGTACGGAGGTAAATGCGCGCTAGAACTAGGGTTGTGCGAGCTATACGTAGGTTTGTGCCGTAGTTTTGCGGAGCTCCGCCCCTTTCGCAACGTGACGGCGCAATGCGCACAAGCTGCACGGCAATCGGGAGTTTTGCCGGGAATCCGACTTTCGTCGGAGCCAATTGCCCCTGTTATGGCAAAGTGCTCTACTCGCCTTGGACGCCAGCGAGCCGGGGCAATTGCGATGATGCCTGGCCAGATCACGAAAATCGGCAGCTCGGCCGCGCAATTCCTGCTCGGCGGCCTCGCAGCGCTTCGCTCATTCGGCAACGGCGAGAAGGACGGCCCCGCCGTCGTAGACGCCTCGCGGCAGAATACCGATCTGCGAGATGCCGTGAAGCAATGGCGCGAGGTGTTCGAGCACAATCCCGTCATGTACTTCATGGTCGATCCTGCCGGAACGGTGCTCAACGTCAATACGTTCGGCGCCGCACAACTAGGCTATTCGACGGACGAGCTGATCGGCCAATCCGTGCTGAACGTCTTCTTCGAGGAAGACCGCGACTTCGTACGTCAATGCGTCGCCTTGTGCCTGACGACCGTGAACCAGTCGCATACCTGGGAGATTCGCAAATTCCGGAAGGACGGGTCGGTCCTTTGGGTCCGTGAAAACGCCAAGGTGATGCTGCGCGGCGACGGCACGCCGATCCTGCTGATCGCCTGCGAGAACATCACCCAGCGCAAGGAAGCGGAGGATGCGCTGCGGCAGAGCGAGGCCTACCTCGCCCAGGCCCAGGAACTGAGCCACACCGGCAGCTTCGGCTTGAACTTTGCGACCGGCGAAGCCGTCTGGTCGAGGGAGACCTTCCGCATCTTCCAGTGTGACCCGGCAACCAAGCCGAACCTTGGCTTCGTCTTCCAGCGCATCCATCCGGAGGATCGCGATACGGTCCGCTCCACCCTCGAGCGGGCCTACCGGCTGGCGGAGGATTTCGATCACCAGTACCGCCTGCTGATGCCCGACGGATCGGTCAAATATCTCCATTCCGTGGCGCGCGCGGTTCGACATCCATCCGGGCGCATCGAGTTCGTCGGGGCGGTGACCGACGTCACGATGGCCAAGGAGGCGGAGCAGAAGCTGCGGCGCAGCGAATCTTATTTGACCGAAGCCCAACGCCTCAGCCAGACGAGCAGCTGGGCCTGGGACGTTCATCGCCAGGAGTTCGCCTACCGATCGGCTGAACTCTACCGCCTGTTCGGGTTCGAGCCGGACCAGACCGATGTCCCCGCCCGGGCTTTTCAGCAGCGTATCCTGCCGGAGGACTTCCGGCGGATTATCGAGGTCGAACGTGAAGCGGTTCGGCAGAAACAGCCCTTCCAGGTCGACTTCCGGATTGCGCGCCCCGACGGTGCGGTCAGGCGCGTCCACAGCGAGGGACATCCCGTGATGGGGCGGGACGGCGAGGTGATGGAAATCATCGGCACGCACGTGGACGTCACCGAGCAGATCGCGGCGAAAGATGCGCTGCACAAGGCATTCGACGAGCTCAAGGCATCCGAGCAGCGCTTCCGCGACTATGCCGAGACCGCATCGGACTGGTTCTGGGAGACCGGCCCGGACCACCGCATCACCAGGATATCGGAACATGCCGATAGCTCCAGCGCCCCGCCGACGGGCGTGATCGGCCTGCCCCGCTGGGACATTCCACCCGATGCCGAGCTCGAGCCGGAGAAATGGGAGCAGCATCGCGCGGCGCTCGATGCCCACGTTCCGTTCCGCGATCTGATCTACCGCAGCAAGGATCGTAACGGATCCCCGATCTACGTGCGCACCAGCGGCAAGCCGTTTCACGACGCGAATGGCAATTTTCTCGGCTATCGCGGCGTCAGCAGCGACGTCACGGCGGCGATCCGCGTCGAGCAGGCGGAAGAGGCGCTGCGCAAGGCACAAAGCGAGCTAGCTCACGTCACGCGCGTCACGACACTCGGCGAACTGACCACCTCGATTGCCCACGAAATCACCCAGCCGCTTGCCGCGGTGATCTCCAATGCGGACGCCTGCATCGCCTGGCTCGATCGCGAACCGGCCGATCTGAAAGCCGCGCGCCGTTCCGCCGAATGGATCGTCGAAGACGCCAACCGCGCGAGCGAGGTGATCCGCCGGATCAGGGCGCTGGCGAAGAAGACCGAGATCGAAGTCGTTGCACTCGACATCAACGAGGTCGTCAGGGAGGCCGTGGCGCTGGTTCGGCGCGAGCTCGCAACCCACGGGGTGTCGGTGCGAATGGAGTTGGCGTCCGACCTGCCCCGGGTCTGCGGCGACCGCATCCAGCTCCAGCAGGTGCTGATCAACCTGGTGATGAACGGCATCGAAGCCATGCAGGCCAATGTCGATCGTCCGCGCGAGCTCGCGATCCGCTCGTGTTGTGCTGATGACGACGACCGCCTGCTCCTCACCGTGACGGACCGCGGTGTCGGTCTCGGCAAAGAGGTCAGGGAGCGCATCTTCAGCCCCTTCTTCACGACGAAATCCGGCGGTCTGGGCATGGGACTCTCGATCTGCCGGTCGATCATCGAGGCTCACGCGGGCCGGCTTTCCGCCTTTCAAAACGAGGGACGCGGTGCCACATTCCAGATCGCTCTGCCCTTGCCGCACAAGGACACGTCGTGACTGACCATGCCAAGCAGGCCGGGCCGAGCGCCGGCGATCCGATCGTTCTGATCGTGGATGATGATCCGTCGATGCGCCGCGCGCTCACCAATCTCTTTCAATCAGTCGGTCTCAAGGTCGAAGCCTTCAGCTCGGCGGCGGAGATCATGGAAGCCAAACCGCCCGCGGTCCCCAGTTGCCTCGTGCTCGACATCCGCCTACCGGGCTCGAGCGGCCTCGACCTCCAGGCGGACCTCGCCAAGGCCAATATTCACACGCCCATCATCTTCATCACCGGTCATGGCGATATCCCCATGACCGTGAGAGCCATGAAAAGCGGCGCCGTCGATTTTCTGACCAAGCCGGTGCGCGACCAGGACATGCTGGATGCGGTGCAAGCGGCGATCGAGAGAGATCGCAAGCGCCGCGATGCCGAGAAGTCGATCTCGGGTGTGCGATCCCGTTTCGAGGCGCTGACGGCACGCGAGCGCGACGTCCTGGCCCTGGTTGCATCCGGGCTGATGAACAAGCAGGTCGCCGCCGAGCTTGGATTGGCCGAGATCACCGTGAAGATCTATCGTGGGCAGATCATGCGGAAGATGGGGGCGAAGTCGCTCGCCGATCTCGTCAGAATGACGGACGCACTCGGAATCCCGCGCAACAGGGGTCATCTGCAAACCTAAGTATGCTTTCCAAGCTCGCTCCGGTGGCTCACTTTCCCTGAGGCGGCTGAACCGCGGCCCGGCAGCTCGCCGTTCAGGAGCGATCATATTGCCAGCGCCTTCGATCATTTCCGTCATTGACGATGATGCCTCCGTTCGCCTGGCGACGAACAACCTCCTGACGTCGCGCGGATACACGGTCTACACCTTTGGCTCCGCTCATGAATTTCTCCAATCCGCCGAACTGGAGACGACCTCCTGCGTGATCGCGGACGTGCAGATGTCGGCCATGAGCGGCGTCGAGCTGTTGACGCATATGCGCCGTCTCGGGCGGATCACGCCCTTCATCTTCATGACGGCTTTTCCGGACGAGGCCGTGCGCGATCGCGCGCTGAAGGCCGGCGCGACCTGCTTTCTCGCCAAGCCGTTTTCAACGCCAGCCCTGATTCAGTGCCTGGAGACGGCCCTGTCGGGCCCCGGTGACGCCATGATGTGATTGGGCGCCGCCGCGTCCGCTGGTCCTCCGAGCGGTCGTAGCAAGGCGCTCAATCCACCTTGATGTTCGCCGCCTTGATGATCGGCCACCACTTTGCGATCTCGGCCTTTTGCCGCGCACCCAGTGCCTCCGGGGTGAGCTGGTCCTGCGGCGTCATCTCCAGGCCCTGGCTTTCGAGCTGCTTCTTCACGGCGGGATCGTTCAGCGCATCCACGGCGGCGGCATTCAGCTTGGTCACGATCTCCTTCGGCGTGCCCTTCGGCACCCACAGGCCCGACCACAGCGTCATGTTGAAGCCCTTCAGGCCCGCCTCCTCCGCGGTCGGAATGTCGGGCGCCGAGGCGAGGCGCTTGCTGTCCGTGATGGCATAGGCGCGGATCGTACCGGCGCGGACCTGGTTGATGGAGTTGGAGGTCTGGTCGACGATGACGTCGATCTGGCCGGCGATGAGATCGTTCAGCGCGGGCGCGGTGCCGCGATACGGCACGTATTGCAGCTTGATGCCGGACACGCTCTCGAGATAGACGCCGGCGATGTGGCTGCCCGAACCCGCGCCGGCGGTGCCGGCCGTCGGCGGCGAGGTGCGCGACTTCAGCCACTCCAGCAGCTCCTTCAGCGAGGTCGCGGGCACCGCGTTCTTGCTGACCACGATCATGGGGTTGCTGGGCAGCAGCACGACCGGCTCGAGATCGGCGACCAGATCGTATTTGAGCTTGTAGACGGCGCCGTTGGCGACATGGGTGCCGAGATGGCCGAAGGAGATGGTGTAGCCGTCCGGCGGCGATTGCACCGCGCGACCGACCCCGATCGAGCCGCCCGCGCCGGTGACGTTCTCGATCACCAGCGGCTGGCCCAGCGACACGCGCATCCGTTCTGCGAGCACGCGCGCCATCGCATCGGAGGGCCCGCCCGCGGCGAAGGGCACGATGATGGTGATGGGATGTGAAGGGAAATCGTCGGCGCGGGCGGCGCCTGCGACAGCGAGAATACCGATCAGCCCGGCCCAGACGGCCTTCTTCATTGTGTTCTCCCCAGCGATGTCTTTGTTGTTTTTATGCTCTCCCGCGTACGGGAAGAGAGACCATTCGTGAAGAGACCAAATGACGCGCCGGAGCGCGATGATCGCGCTCCGGCTGCGGGTTCTGATCAGAACTGCGAATAGTCGATCGGCTTGTGGCGATCGAGCGTGCGGGTGACCGGCGGCAGCGGATACTTCAGGCCGGTCGCGCAGTTGAACAGCATCACGCGGTCGCTCTTCGAGACGCGGCCGTCGGCAAGGCTCTCCTTGTAGGCGGCGTAGGTCGCGGCGCCCTCGGGGCAGAGCAGCAGCCCCTCCTCGCGCGCGACCTCGTTGAGCGCAGCCGAGATCTTGTCGTCGTCGACCGCAATCGCAAAGCCCTTGCTCTCGCGCACGGCGCGCAGGATCAGGAAGTCGCCGATCGCCTGCGGCACGCGGATGCCGGAGGCGATGGTGTGGGCGTCCTCCCAGCGCGTGGCGTGCTCGGTGCCGGCCTCGTAGGCCCGCACCATCGGCGCGCAGCCGGAGGCCTGCACCGCGACCATGCGCGGGCGCTTGCTTCCGATGAAGCCGATCTTCTCGAGCTCGTCGAACGCCTTCCACATGCCGATCAGGCCGGTGCCGCCGCCGGTCGGATAGAAGATGACGTCGGGCACGTCCCAGCCGAGTTGCTCGGCAAGCTCGAGGCCCATCGTCTTCTTGCCCTCGATGCGGTACGGCTCTTTCAGCGTCGAAGTATCGAACCAGCCGACTTTCGCCTTGCCCTCGCCGACGATCTTGCCGCAATCGTCGATATAGCCGTTGACGCGGTAGACGGTCGCGCCCTGCAGCTCGATCTCGCTGACGTTGACCTCGGGCGTATCGGCCGGGCAGAAGATCGTGGTCTTGATGCCGCAGCTCGTCGCGTAAGCCGCGAGCGCCGCGCCGGCATTGCCGTTGGTCGGCATCGCCATGTGCTTGATGCCGAGCGCCTTGCCCATCGACACCGCCATCACGAGGCCGCGCGCCTTGAACGAGCCCGTCGGCAGGCGTCCCTCGTCCTTGACGATGATCTCGCCGCCGCCGAGCTTCTTGCCAAGCTTGGGCAGCCGGATCAGCGGCGTCGTGACTTCGCCGAGCGAGACGATGTCCTTGCATTTGCGCACCGGCAGCAGCTCGCGATAGCGCCACATGTCGCCGGGGCGCTGGGCCAGCGCGTCCTTGGTCAGCGCCTTCTTCACGCCCGCGAGGTCGTAGCGGACCAGCAGCGGCTTGCCGGCCTTGGAGAGGTTATGGACCTGGTCGGCCGCATAATGATCGCCCTCCATCGCGCATTCGAGATGGGTGACGAAGGTCGGGCGTTCGATGGTGAGATTGTCGTTGTCGTGCATGGGTTCATTCCCTCTTCTTGTTCTGATGTTCTCAGTCTTTATCCCGTCACCCTGAGGTGGCCGCTCCTTCAGCGGCCCTCGAAGGGCGACGGCCCCGCTGCTGCATCTTGGCCGTTCATCCTTCGAGGCTCGCTCGGCGGCGCGGTGCACCGCCGAACTCGCACCTCAGGATGACGGAACAGGCAGATGCGAGGACATCGCCCTCAGATGTTCAACACCCGCCCATAGGCATCCAGCACGGCTTCCTTCATCATCTCCGACAGGGTCGGATGCGGGAACACGGTGTGCATCAGCTCTTCTTCCGTCGTCTCAAGGTTCATGGCGACGACGTAGCCCTGGATCAGTTCGGTGACCTCTGCGCCCACCATGTGGGCGCCGAGCAGCTGGCCGGTCTTCTTGTCGAAGATGACCTTGACCAGGCCCTGGTCCTCGCCGAGCGCGATCGCCTTGCCGTTGCCGACGAAGGGGAAGCGGCCGACGCGGATCTCGCGGCCGCTCTCCTTGGCCTTGGCTTCGGTCAGGCCGACGGAAGCGACCTGCGGATGGCAATAGGTGCAGCCCGGGATCATGTTCTTGTCCATGGGATGCGGATGCAGGCCCCTGATCGCCTCGACGCAGATCACGCCCTCATGTTCGGCCTTGTGGGCGAGCATCGGGGGTCCCGCGACGTCGCCGATGGCGTAGATGCCGGGGACGTTGGTCTTGCCGTAGCCGTCGATGACGATGCAGCCGCGATCAGTTTTCACGCCGAGCTTTTCGAGGCCGAGATTCTCGATATTGCCGACGACGCCGACCGCGGAGATCACGCGCTCGAACTCGGTGGTCACGGGCTTGCCCTTGCCGTCGTCGATCGTGGCAACGACGCTGTCGGCCTTCTTCTCGAGCTTGGTCACTTTGGTCGAGGACATGATCTTGATGCCCTGCTTCTCCAGCCGCTTGCGGGCGAGCCCCGCGATCTCGGCGTCCTCGACCGGGAGGATCTGCGGCAGCACCTCGACGACGGTGACCTCGGAGCCCATGGTGTGGAAGAACGAGGCGAACTCGATGCCGATCGCGCCGGAGCCGACCACCAGCAGCGACTTCGGCATCCGCTCCGGCACCATTGCCTCGAAATAGGTCCAGATCAGCTTCTTGTCGGGCTCGAGCCCGGGCAGCACGCGCGGCCGCGCGCCGGTCGCGACGATGATGTGCTTGGCCTGATAGGTCCCCTCGCCCAGCGAACCCTTGGGGCCCTCGACGTCGGACTTCTTCACCGTGACCTTGCCGGGCGCGTCGATCGAGGCGGCGCCCCAGATCACGCTCACCTTGTTCTTCTTCATCAGGAAGCCGACGCCGTCGTTCAGACGCTTGGAGACGCCGCGCGAGCGCTGCACCACGGCCTTCGGATCGAACGACACCTTCTCAGCCGACAGGCCGTAATCCCCGGCGTGCTGCATGTAGTGATAGATCTCGGCCGAGCGCAGCAGCGCCTTGGTCGGGATGCAGCCCCAGTTCAGGCAGATGCCGCCGAGATAGGACTTCTCGACGATCGCGACCTTGAAGCCGAGCTGGGCGGCGCGGATCGCGGTGACATAGCCGCCGGGACCGGAGCCGATGATGATGACGTCGAAGGATGTATCGGCCATGGCGGCTCCCATTCAACTCAAGACGTAACGCCGCGAGCGCGGCGCCTGACGACAACAAACCTGACCAGCCATTCAATGACCCCGACCAGGATCAGGATGGCCAGCGCGCTCAACACGATGGGTTGAGCGATGTTCCGTGACAATTGTTCGCCCGACAGGAAGGCGGACCGGAGAAAATCGAGCCCGATCGGGTTGAGCGCGACGACGGCTCCGAGCAGCAGCGATATCCATGGCCAGCGGGTACGGACATGCAACGTTACCCCCTCTGCCGCCGCGTCAGACCATCATCATGACGGGGTTTTCGATCAGCTGCTTGAACGCGCCGATCAGCTCGGCGCCGAGCGCGCCGTCGATGGCGCGGTGATCGCAGGACAAGGTCACGCTCATCATGTGCGCGATCTCGATCTTGCCGCCGCGCACGACGGGACGCTCCTCGCTGGTGCCGACCGCGAGGATGGTCGCATGCGGCGGGTTGATCACCGCGGTGAAGTGGCTGATGCCGTACATGCCGAGGTTGGACACGGCGGTGGTGCCGCCCTGATACTCTTCCGGCTTCAGCTTGCGGGAACGCGCACGCGCGGCAAAATCCTTCATCTCGTTGGAGATGGTCGAGAGCGTCTTGGTCTCGGCCTTGCGGATGATCGGCGTGATCAGGCCGCCCGGCATCGCCACGGCGACGCCGACGTCGGAATGATGGTGCTTGACCATGCCGCTTTCGGTCCAGCTGACGTTGCAGTTCGGAATCTTCTGCAGCGCCACCGCCATCGCCTTGATGACGAAGTCGTTGACCGAGATCTTGTAGAGCGGCTTCTTCTCCTTGTCCTTGGGAGCTGCGGCATTGACCTCCTCGCGGGCGGCGAGCAGCTTGCCGATGTCGCAGTCGATGGTCAGGTAGAAGTGCGGGACGTTCTGGATCGAGGCGGTCAGGCGCTGGGCAATCGTGCGGCGCATGCCGTCATGCGGGACGATGTCGTAGGAGCCCGGCTCGAACAGCGACAGGATCTGCTTGTCCGACATGGTGGGCGCGATCGATGGCGCACCTGACGGCGCAGCGGCAGGCGCCTTGAGGCCCTTGCCGGACTTGGCCTGCTCGACGTCGCGCGCAACAACGCGGCCGTGCGGGCCGGTGCCGGTGACCATCGCGACATCGATGCCGGCATCCTTGGCCAGGCGCCGTGCCAGCGGCGAGGAGAACACACGGCCGCCATGACCATTGGCCTGCGCAGCGGGAGCGGCGGCCTGCGGCGCCGGAGCCGCGGCGGGCGCCGGTGCAGCCTTGGGCGCAGCAGGAGCAGGTGCGGCAGCGGGAGCTGCGGCCGGAGCTTCGGCAGCCTTGGGCGGCGCAGCCGACGCGCTGGGCTTGGCGGCGCCCGCGGCCTTCACGTCCTCGCCTTCGCCGGCGAGCACCGCAATGACGTCGTTGACCGGCACATCCTGCGTGCCCTCGGGCACAAGGATCTTGGCGATCGTGCCCTCGTCGATGGCCTCGACCTCCATGGTCGCCTTGTCGGTCTCGATCTCGGCGATGACGTCGCCGGATTTGACCTTGTCGCCTTCCTTCTTCAGCCATTTGGCGAGGTTGCCCTTCTCCATCGTCGGCGAGAGAGCGGGCATCAGGATGTTGATGGGCATGCTGACCTCAAGAAGAACTTTGCAAAAACGTCGCCTCCGACAGTGGAGACGAACAGACCAGGTTTAGTTGCCGATGTCGCCCTGCCACAGGCGCTCATTGGCAGGGATGGAACGCCAATTCTTCATCATGGTGATGGAGCGGTCGTCGGCAAGATCGATCCAGGGGATACCGAACTTGTCGAGGATGTCCTTGGAGCCCTCGAAGGTGACGGACTCCCCGATCACCACCAGCTTGACCTTGAACAGCGCCAGCGCGCCGGCGCACATCGAGCACGGCGACAGCGTGGTGTACATGACGGTATCGTGGAACGTGATCGCACCGGCCTCGCGCAGGCAGCTCATCTCGCCGTGCAGGATGACGTTGTTCTCCTGCACGCGGTTGTTGTGGCCGCGGGCGATGATCTTGTCGTCGCGTGTCAGCACCGCGCCGATCGGCAGTCCGCCCTGTGCGATCGAGGCTTCAGCCTCGCGGATCGCCTCGAGCATGAAATCGAAATGACGGGGTTCGATCGCCACGGTCAGTGTCCCTTCCCGCGCGGCGTCGTGGTGCCGGTATCCGTGGGACGCTCGATCTCGGCCTGGAACATGTCGAGGATCCGGTTCAGCGCGTCCTCCTCGGTGTACTCGCTCTCGCGCGCATAGGCGCGCGCGGCGTGGCGGGCGAGATCGACCAGCAAGAGGCCCCACATGTCGGGCTCCTCGAAGGCCCGCTGGAACGCCATCGACAGCCCGCCGTCCAGCACGAACACGCGCAGGATCTCCACCGCGTCGTCGCGGGTCATGACGTCGGGTGGCAGTGGCTGCTCCTTCGGGCCCGCCATGGTCTACCTGTAGCAGACGGCTTTGGCGGCCTCGACGACTTCTGCCGCCGACGGCAGCGCTAGTTTCTCCAGGTTCGCGGCATAAGGCATCGGCACGTCCTTGCCGGAAACGCGCGCGACAGGCGCATCCAGATAGTCGAAGGCGTTCTCCATGATCCGCGCGGCGATCTCGGCGCCGACGCCGCTCTGGGCCCAGCCCTCTTCCACCGTGACGGCACGGCCGGTCTTCTTGACGGAGTTGACGATGGTCTCGGTGTCCATCGGGCGCAGCGTGCGCAGGTCGATCACCTCGGCCTCGATGCCCTCCTTGGCGAGCTCGTCGGCCGCCTTCAGTGCATAGGTCATGCCGTTCGACCAGGAGATGATGCTGACGTGGCTGCCGGAGCGCACGATGCGCGCCTTGCCGATCGGGATCACGAAGTCGTCGAGCTTCGGCACTTCGCCGGTGTGGCCGTACAGCACCTCGTTCTCGAGGAAGATCACCGGATTGGGATCGCGGATCGCGGCCTTGAGCAGGCCCTTGTAGTCGGCGGCCGAGAACGGCGCGACGACCTTGAGACCCGGGACGTTCGAGTACCAGGCCGAGTAGTCCTGGCTGTGCTGCGCGGCGACGCGCGCGGCGGCGCCGTTCGGACCGCGGAACACGATCGAGCAGCCCATCTGGCCGCCGGACATGTAGAGCGTCTTGGCGGCGGAGTTGATGATCTGGTCGATCGCCTGCATGGCGAAGTTGAAGGTCATGAACTCGACGATCGGCTTCAGCCCGGTCATGGCGGCGCCGACGCCGACGCCGGCAAAGCCGTGCTCGGTGATCGGGGTGTCGATCACGCGCCGCGCGCCGAATTCCTGCAGCAACCCTTGCGTCACCTTGTAGGCGCCCTGATATTCGGCGACCTCCTCGCCCATCACGAAGACGTCGGGATCGCGGCGCATCTCTTCGGCCATGGCGTCGCGCAAGGCTTCGCGGATGGTCTGCGTCACCATCTCGGTGCCGGCGGGCACTTCCGGATCGGGCTCGGCGACGGCCTGCGGCGCGGGCGCAGCCTTCGGCGCGGGAGCCTCGGCCATTGCAGCAGCAGGCGGTGCGGACTCGGCCGGCTTCGCGGCCGGCGCAGGCGCCTTCGCGAGATCGGCGGCACTCTCGCCGTCGGCGAGGATGGTCGCGATCGGCGTGTTCACCGCGACGTCGGCGGTGCCCTCGGGGATCAGGATCTTGCCGAGCGTACCCTCGTCGGTCGCTTCGACCTCCATAGTCGCCTTGTCGGTCTCGATCTCGGCGATCACATCACCCGACTTGATCTGCTCGCCCTCTTTCTTCAGCCACTTGGCGAGGTTGCCCTTTTCCATCGTGGGCGACAGCGCGGGCATCAGCACTTGAATTGGCATATCGACTCCAAAAGAAAGCTTGCGCGCGTTCAGCGGTAAACGTCAGTCCAGAGCTCGGCGGCATCCGGCTCGGGATCATGCTGGGCAAAGTCGGCGGATGCGTTGACGATGTCGCGCACCTCGGCGTCGATCGCCTTGAGGTCGGCCTCGCTGACCTTGGCCGCCAGCAGGCGATTGCGCACCTGCTCGATCGGGTCCTGGTCGTGGCGAACCTTCTCGACCTCCTCGCGCGTGCGGTATTTTGCAGGGTCGGACATCGAGTGGCCGCGATAGCGGTAGGTCTGCATCTCCAGGATGAAGGGGCCCTTGCCGGCGCGGCACCAGGCCGCCGCCTCCTCGCCCGCCGCCTTGACGGCGCGGACGTCCATGCCGTCGACCTGCTTGCCGGGGATGTTGAAGGACACGCCGCGCTTGGAGAAATCCTGCTGGGCCGAGGCACGCGAGACCGAGGTGCCCATGGCGTAGCGGTTGTTCTCGATGACGAAGATCACCGGCAGCTTCCAGAGCTCCGCCATGTTGAAGCTCTCATAGACCTGGCCCTGATTGGCCGCGCCGTCACCGAAATAGGTGACGCTGACATTGCCGTTGCCGCGATAGTGATTGGCGAAGGCAAGACCGGTGCCGAGCGAGACCTGGGCGCCGACGATGCCGTGGCCGCCGTAGAAGTGCTTCTCCTTGCTGAACATATGCATGGAGCCGCCCTTCCCCTTGGAATAGCCGCCGCGGCGGCCCGTGAGCTCGGCCATGACGCCGTTGGCGTCCATGCCGGTGGCAAGCATATGACCGTGATCGCGATAGCCGGTGATGACCTGATCGCCCTCCTTGAGGGCCAGCTGCATGCCGACCACCACGGCCTCCTGGCCGATATAGAGATGGCAGAAGCCGCCGATCGCACCCATGCCGTAGAGTTGACCTGCCTTTTCCTCGAACCGCCGGATCAGGAGCATCTCGCGGAGCGCCTTGAGCTCCTGCTCTTTCGTGAACTCCGGGGGCGAACCGCCGTCGGTCTTGTCCTGTGCAGCGCCTGCGGCGGCTTTCTTGGGTGCGGCCATGGGAATTCCGGGTCAGAGAAAACTTCTGCCCTCTCTAACCCAAGTCAAACGCCCTTGGAAAGCACCGCGGCGACATGGCACGACTTTCATTATGCCGCACTGCAACGTGGTCGAAACTTTGCAAAACCTTTAGGCTCGATCAGGCAACTTTAGCTCACCCGCAAGCGAGGCCGCCGTGCCCCGCCGACGCCACGAAATTCGGACGCGTTTATCGAGGGTCCGAAGGCCCTGCGCGCGTCCGAATCGCAGTCCCGCCTACCAGCCGAGCTCGCGCAAATACGCTGCACGGGCGGCAACGCCGGTATGCGTGAAGTCGCTGAAGACCCCGTCGACGCCAAGTCGGAAAAATTTGAGATATTCAAGGCCGGGATCGCCGCGATAGTCGGCAGCGAGATATTTCTTCTCGTTGCGGAACGTGAAGACGTGCACGAACAGGCCGAGCTTGTGCGCATCGCTGACGAGGCTGGTCGCCTCCTGCGTCGTCGCCTCCGGCGTCGATCCCTTGTAGGGCGTGCCGTCGGCATTGCTGTCCTTCCACGGTGCGATCTTGAGTGGAACGATATAGGCCTTCCAGGGGCCGATGCCGTCGGCATAGGTCTTGATCTCGGCAAGCCCGTCCGGGGTCAGCATCGCATCGTAGAGGCGCGCATCGCCCGCGACCGTCCAGTCGAACGGACGTGAGCTCGTGATGTTGTTGAGCAGGACCTTGCCGGACTTGAAGTCGATGCCGTTGCCGTCGATCAGCTGGACCTGCCGCGTCTGCAGGCCGTGGCTGCGCATATATTTCAGGCTGCCGGGCTCGAAGCTCTGAACGAGGATGGGAGCGTCCTTTGTGTTGAGGCCGTTGTCCCCGATGATCTTGATCAGGGCATCCTCGAGCGGGCGGCTGCCGGGCGCTCCGCAGCCATTGGCGATCGCCTGGGCATTGTTCCAGGTCGGGTTCTTGGTTTCGGGATAGACGAGGATCGAACGCCCGGTCTCCTTGCTCTTGGCCTTGGCGATGTCGATCACGTCCTGGAAGCTGATGATCGGAAGCTTGCCGTTGAAGACCTTCGGCCGCTCGTTGGCCGCGTCATAGGTGGTGCCGCCGATCAGGGTTTTCAGCTCGGCCATGGTGAAGTCGGTGATCGACCAGTCATTGGTGTGGTCCTCGCCGTCCACGATCAATGACTTCAGCACCGATTTCGGATCCGAGGGATCGGTGAGATCAGTCAGGTAATCAGCGGGCGCGCTCGGGGACGCCGGCGCCTTGACGCGAACGCCTGATACCGTCCGCTTGCGCGCGGCCACGGACGCATTGGTCTTCGCCACGTCGGCAATATTGGTGTTGTCGCTCAGCCAGGGATTGTGGCGCACGACCAGGACGCAATCCTTGGTCAGGTGCAGATCCTCTTCGAGCGCGTCGGTCCCGACGGCGGCTGCGAGGTCATAGGAGGCTTCGGTCTCCTCAGGCACCAGTCCCGGCAGGCCGCGATGTCCGAGCACCAAGGGCGCTTTTCCATCGACGGTCAGGAAGGGTTTTGCGCCAGACGGCGCCGCGGCGGTCTGCGCGAAGGCCATCGACGGCGGGAGCATTGCGGCACCGAGCAGCATCGCCCCGATAAAGATTGCCTGTCGTGATCGCGTGGTCGGCATCGCCAAGTCTCCGTCTTTGCCTGGCATTGCCTCGAACGCCAGCAGCGCCGGCCCCGAATGGGCGGCGCTGCCGTCTTGTCCCAAGACTCTGACAGATGGATGACGGCCGGACGCACGCTCGCGGCCGCGCGATCACATCTTCGCTCAGAAGAAGCCGAGCTTCTTCGGGCTGTAGCTGACCAGGAGGTTCTTGGTCTGCTGGTAGTGATCGAGCATCATCTTGTGGGTCTCGCGGCCGACGCCCGACTGCTTGTAGCCGCCGAACGCCGCATGCGCGGGATAGGCGTGATAGCAATTGGTCCAGACCCGGCCGGCCTGGATCGCACGGCCGAAGCGGTAGCAGCGGTTGGCATCGCGGCTCCAGACCCCGGCGCCCAGGCCATAGAGCGTGTCGTTGGCGATCGCGAGCGCCTCCTCATCGGTCTTGAAGGTCGTGACCGACACCACGGGGCCGAAGATCTCCTCCTGGAAGATGCGCATCTTGTTGTGGCCCTCGAACACCGTCGGCTGGACGTAGAAGCCGCTGGCGAGATCGCCGCCGAGCTCGGCGCGGCCGCCGCCGGCCAGCACCTTCGCCCCTTCCTGCTTGCCGATGTCGATATAGGACAGGATCTTCGCGAGCTGCTCGCTGGAGGCCTGCGCGCCGATCATGGTGTCGCCTGCGCGCGGGTCGCCCTGCTTGATGGCGGCGACGCGCTTCAGCGCCCGCTCCATGAAGCGGTCGTAGATGTCGGCGTGGACCAGCGCCCGGCTCGGACAGGTGCAGACCTCGCCCTGGTTGAGCGCGAACATGACGAAGCCCTCGATCGCCTTGTCGAAGAAATCGTCGTCTTCCGCGGTGACGTCCTTGAAGAAGATGTTGGGCGACTTGCCGCCGAGCTCCAGCGTGACCGGGATGAGGTTCTGGCTGGCATATTGCATGATCAGCCGGCCCGTCGAGGTCTCGCCGGTGAAGGCGATCTTGGCGATGCGCGGGCTCGACGCCAGCGGCTTGCCGGCCTCGAGGCCAAAGCCGTTGACGATGTTGAGCACGCCTGACGGCAAGAGGTCGCCGATGATCTCGGCCCAGACCATGATCGAGGCCGGGGTCTGCTCGGCGGGCTTGAGCACGACGCAATTGCCGGCGGCCAGCGCAGGCGCGAGCTTCCAGCACGCCATCAGCAGCGGGAAGTTCCAGGGAATGATCTGGCCGACCACGCCGAGCGGCTCGTGGAAATGATAGGCGATGGTGTCGTCATCGATCTCGCCGATCGAGCCTTCCTGGGCACGGACCACGCCGGCGAAATAGCGGAAATGGTCGATGGCGAGCGGCAGGTCGGCAGCGCGGGTCTCGCGGATCGGCTTGCCGTTGTCCCAGGTCTCGGCAATCGCAAGGCGCTCGAGATTCTCCTCCATGCGGTCGGCGATCCGGTTCAGGATCGCGGCGCGCTCGGCGACGCTGGTGCGGCCCCAGGCGCCCTTTGCGGCATGCGCCGCATCGAGGGCGGCTTCGACGTCCTGCGCGTCGGAGCGCGCGATCCTGCAGACGACCTGGCCGTTCACCGGCGAGGCGTTGTCGAAATATTTGCCGGACTTCGGCGCGACAAACCTGCCGCCGATGAAATTGTCGTAGCGTTCGGCGAAGGGGTTTTGGGTGACGCCGAGGAATTCCACCTTGTTCATTGCTCACTCCCGATGTTGCTGTTTGCGCGATCCGCCGTGTGTTCACGACTTGCGCTGACGATCTCGCGGAAGGTGTTTTCTGTCAGCCCGGGCGGGAGCGATGGCGGAGCGGACCTGTCGCAGTTCTGCGACAGTCGTAGGCGAGGCAAGTGCGAGATGGGGCGCTCACGGCATCCGCATCGTCATTGCGAGCGCAGCGAAGCAATCCAGCGTCCCTCCACGGAGGGATTCCGGATTGCTTCGCCGCTTCGCTCCTCGCAATGACGGATGAGGAAGCAGCCGCCCTAGTGCTTGATATCGAACCGCTTCAGCTTCCGGTGCAGCGTGGCGCGGCTGACGCCGAGGGCCTTGGCGGCGGCCGACACATTGCCGCCGGCACGGAGCAACGCCCGCTGCAGCACCGCGCGCTGACCGCCGGCAAGGTGGTCAAGCGCGGGTTCGCCGCCGAGCAGATCGGCTGCGGGCACCGGTTGCAGGGGGCGGCCCGGCGCGATCCCAAGTCCTGCCCGTGCGGTGCGGGTCGCGCCGATCACGAGATCGTCCGCATCGACCGCGACAAGGCCGATGGACTGGCCGTCCGCCCCCGGCGTCAGCACGATGCGGGCATGGGCGAAGGCGCGGCGGAACAGATCGGCCTCGATGCGCCGGGCCGCCTCACCTGCCGCCAGCGCGATCAGGCTGGAGAACGCATCGGTCCGGTCGGCGCGGCAGGAGGAGACGTCGAGCACGCCGGCGAATGCCGCCTCGTGGTCGTAGATCGGAACGGCGGTGCAGCTCAGAAGCGTGTTGCGGGTGAAGAAATGCTGGTCGCGATCGATCGTCAGCGGCCGCTGCTCGACGACGCAGGTGCCTATGCCGTTGGTGCCTTCGTGCTCCTCGCTCCAGAGCGCGCCGGTCCACAGGCCCCAGGACTGGAACGTCGTATCGTCCGCCGCCGTGCCGCGGCGATCGACCGGAACTCCCTCGCCGTCGGCCAGCAGCACACAGCAGCCGGCAGCGCCGACGGCCTGATAGAGCCGGTCCATGGCGCCTTGTGCGGCGGCCAGCAGCGGCGCGATACGCTCACGCGCCGCGCGGAGTTCCACCTCCGTCAGCCGCTGCGGCAGGCCACGGCCGGAGGGGTCGAGATGATGCAATCGGGAGGAACGGCGCCAGGAGGCCACGAGCGCGGACCGAGCCGCCTGGCCTGATGCGATGGCGGCCTCGACACGGGCCGCGTGATGCCCGGGCATTGACCCATTCATCACCGTTTCCTCCGGGTGGCAATCTAGGGCGTGCCGGCGCGGCCGGATTGATCTCCGTCAAGCTCGGGGCCACGCACCGCAACAGCCATGCCCCCGCCCCCTCCGCTCCGTCAAGGTGGCGGACCTGCAACTTTCGGCGTGTGGGAGGACGGGCCCGCGACGGCGCTATTTCTGGGGAATCATCCGCACGAGATCATGCGGATTGACGTAGTCGAGCTGGAAGCGCGCCCGCTCGTCCAGCATGTCGGGGTCGATCCTTTGGGAGCGCAGCAGCGACACGCGCTGCTCGCTCTTGGCGCGCTCGCGCTTGAGCTGCGCCAGCTCGCTCGTCAACGAGATGATCTCCTGGTCGAGTTCCTGGCGGGCGTTGAGACCGTACTTGCCGGTATAGGCGTTGACGCCGAAATAGCCGACGATGGCGATCGCCATCGCGTAGAGGGCAAGACCGGTCAGGATGGATTTCAGGCGCGCGCGGGAGACCATCTTGGGAAGATGGGGCAGCTTGGTTAAGGGAGTGCTAACTCGCCCGCCACCAGTCGTCATGCCCGGGTTTGTCCCGCCTGCGCGGCCGAAGCCGCTTCGGCGAGGCGAAGGCCCGGGCATCCACGTTCTTCTTCGCCGCAAGCCAAGACGTGGATGGCCGGGACAAGCCCGGCCATGACGGAGAGAGCGAGCGATCAGCCGTGGTGCTTGGCCACGTGCGCCGCGAAGGCGTCGATGTAGGCCTGCAGCACGCCCTTCAGCGAGTCCTTGGTGAGGTTGCCCTCGGCATCGAAGGCATCGCCGACGGCGTTCAGGTAAATCTCGGGCTGCTGCATGATCGGGCCGGCAATGCCCGGCAGGATGTTCTGCAGCGTCTTGGCGGCGCTGACGCCGCCGAGCGGGCCCGGCGAGTTCGAGACGATGCCGACCGGCTTGCCGTTGAACGAGCTCTTGCCATAGGGGCGCGAGGCGACGTCGATGGCGTTCTTGAGCACGCCCGGAATGGCGCGGTTGTATTCGGGGGTCACGAAGATGACGCCGTCGGACTTCTGCAGCTTGTCGCGGAAGGCCAGCCAGTCCGCGGGCGGCGCACCCTCGAGGTCCTGGTTGAAGAAGGAGATGCCCGCCAGCGTGACGACCTCGAGCTTGAGCGAGGCCGGCGCGAGCTTGGTGAGCGCATTGGCGATCTTCAGCGAAAAGCTGTCCTTGCGCAGGCTGCCGGCGATAACGACGATATTGTAGGCCATGGGTTCCTCGAGGGCTTGAGCGGGAGTGCCGGGCGGCACTTAATCGATCTGCCGCAATGGATGCAAGTGCATGAACCGGCGCGATTTGGAAACGCTGAGTTTCGCGAAAGCAGACGTTCGAGCCGTAGCCCGGATGGAGCGAAGCGCAATCCGGGGTCTTGCCCCTCGCGACGGAAGTCCCGGATTACGCTGCGCTCCACCCGGGCTACGATCAAAACAATCAGGCCGCCCAGCGGCGGCCTGATGCTTCTCTGAACTCTTGGCCGATCAGATCGTCGGATTCCACGCCGACGGGATCAGGCGGTACTTCGCACCGTCCTTCTCGACGTGACCAACCGAGGGGAAGGTGAAGTGGAAGCCGATCACGGTGGCCTTCTCGGCCGCCGCCATGTCGTAGAATTTGTGGCGCGTCGCCTGCGCCAGCGCGGCGTCGGCGTCGAACATCACGTGCCAGTCCGGATTGCGCAGGAAGAACTCCGGAATGTTGGTGACGTCGGACTGGATCAGCACCTTCGCATCGCCCGAGGCGACCGCGAACGAGGTGTGGCCCGGCGTGTGGCCCGGCGTCGCGATCGAGGTGATGCCGGGCGCGACCTCCTTGCCCCACTCGTACTTCGTGATCTTGGACTCGAGGCCCGCAAAAGTCTTCTTCACGTTGGCGAAGTAGTTCTTCATCATCGGGTTGGACTCGGCCTTGGCGGCGTTGTCCTCGCTGGTCCAGAACTCCCAGTCCTTGCCCGGCACCATGATCTCCGCGTTCGGGAAGGCGAGCGCGCCGTCGGCAAGGCGGATGCCGTTGGTGTGGTCAGGATGCAGATGCGACAGCAGCACGATATCGATGGTCTTGGGATCGACGCCGGCGGCCTGGAGATTCTGCAGCGTTCGGCCGACTGCGCCCTTGCTGGGCTCGAGATTGGCGACACCGTTGCCGGTGTCGATCAGCACCAGCTTGGAGCCGGTGTTGATGAGCTGCGGGTTGAACGGCACCGTCACCATGCCCTTGGGCATGTAGACGGCCTCGCCGGCGGCCGCGGCCTCTTCCTTCGGCACATTGACGACGAACTTGTCGGGCATCGGGAAGGTGCGCGCACCGTCATTGATCGAGGTGCACTCGAGGCTGCCGACCTTGTAGCGGTAGAAGCCCGGCGCCTGCGTGCCGGCTTGCGGCACTGCGGCATTTGCAACGGTCGGGCGAAGCCCGGTGGCGGCAGCCGCGCCGATGGCGGCCGCGCCTGCGAGCAGATGACGGCGATTGAGATCAGTCATGGAGAAGTCCCCTTCTGAGCGCCTTTGCGGTTTTTCCGCTTTTCAAACGGCGGCGGAATAATCTCCGGCTTCGCTCAGAAGGCAAGACCTTCTTTCGGTGACGTGCCGCGGCACATCACGATTATTTATTTGGGTTGATGAGGAATTTTTCGCCGGTGGCGCGTTTGGCGTAGGCCGCAACGTTGGCGGGATCGAGTGCCTCGGAAAGTGACACCACCTTGGTGTAGTGGCTGGCGAAGGTGGTCTTCAATTCGTTCACCACGCGCTGGCGCAGCCGTCCGATATCGGCAGGCCCGATCTTCTGGAGGAACGGGGTCAGGAGCCAGCCGCCGACGCCCCAGGCCATGCCGAAGCCGCGCGGCAGCTCGATCGGACGGACGTCGAGCGCGCCGTAGACATAGACCTGCTTGTGCACGCTGGAGCCGTAGCGGCTGTATTCCTTGGCGGTCTTGTTGATCGCGACTTCCATGCAATTGAGGATGTCGCCGGCAAGCTTGCCGCCGCCGATGGCGTCGAAGGCGATGGTGGCGCCGGTCTCGACCAGCGCATTGGTGAGATCGTCGAGGAAGCTCGGCACGCTGGAGTCGACGACCTGTTTGGCGCCGATCTTCTTCAGGATCTCCGCCTGCTCCTTGCTGCGCACGATGTTGACCAGCGGAATGCCGTCGGCGAGGCAGATCTTGTTGAGCATCTGGCCGAGATTGGAGGCGGCCGCGGTGTGCACCAGGGCCTTGTGCCCTTCCCGCCGCATGGTCTCGGTCATGCCGAGCGCGGTGAGCGGGTTCACGAACCAGGATGCGCCCTCCGCCGCCGTGGTGCCCTCGGGCAGCGGCTGGCAGTCCCTGACCTTCATGGTCCGGTACTGCGAATACATGGCGCCGCCGATCATCGCGACCGTCTTGCCCATCAGCGCCTTCGCGGCATCCGACGAGCCGGCCTTGACGACCACGCCGGCGCCTTCATTGCCGACCGGCAGGGACTGGTCGATGCGCGCGCCCATCGCACGCATCGCTCCTTGCGGCACGGTCGCCGTGATGACGGGCGCCTCTTTCGTGCCGGACGCCTTGGCCGTGCCCATGTCGGCCGCGCCGACGAGCAGTCCGAGGTCCGACGGGTTGATCGGCGCCGCCTCGACGCGGACGACAACCTCGTCCGCGGCGGGCTCGGGGGTCGGCACGTCCAGAAGCGAGATCTCCAGCTCGCCGCTCTTCTTGATCAGCGAACGCAGTTGCAGGCCGGTGTTGCCGTCGCTCATGTCGATCCTCCCCTGTGTTTGCCAAGGCGCCGGCTTATGCCAGCGCCTTCAGTGCCGCCTTGCCGCCGTAGAGCGCCTGCTTTCCGAGCTGCTGCTCGATGCGCAGAAGCTGATTGTATTTGGCGGTGCGATCTGAACGCGCAAGGGAGCCGGTCTTGATCTGACCGCAGTTCGTGGCCACCGCGAGGTCGGCAATGGTGGAATCCTCGGTCTCGCCCGAGCGGTGCGACATGACGGAGGTGTAGCCGGCCTTGTGCGCCATCTCGACGGCGGCGAGCGTCTCGGTCAGCGTGCCGATCTGGTTGACCTTGATCAGGATCGAGTTGGCGCGGCCGGTCTTGATGCCTTCGGCCAGGCGCTTGACGTTGGTGACGAACAAATCGTCGCCGACGAGCTGGCACTTCTTGCCGATGAGGTCAGTCAGCTCCTTCCAGCCGTCCATGTCGTCTTCCGACATGCCGTCCTCGATGGTGACGATCGGATAGCGCGAGACGAGGTCGCCGAGATACTTGGCCTGCTCGGAGATCGAGCGGGTCTTGCCCTCGCCTTCATAGACGTACTTGCCGTCCTTGAAGAACTCGGTCGAAGCGCAGTCGAGGCCGAGCACGATGTCGGAGCCCGCCTTGAAGCCGGCCTTGCCGATCGCGTTCATGACGAACTCGAGCGCGGCGTCCGCCGACGGCAGGTTCGGGGCGAAGCCGCCCTCGTCGCCGACATTGGTGTTGTGGCCGGCCTTCTTCAGCTCCGACTTCAGCGTGTGGAAGACCTCGGCGCCGTAGCGCAGGCCCTCGGCGAAGGACGACGCGCCGACGGGCAGGATCATGAATTCCTGGAAGTCGATCGGGTTGTCGGCGTGCACGCCGCCATTGATGATGTTCATCATCGGCACCGGCAGCAGGCGCGCGGAGGTGCCACCGACATAGCGGTAGAGCGGCATGTCGAGCGAGTTGGCGGCAGCCTTGGCGCAGGCCAGCGAGACGCCGAGGATGGCGTTGGCGCCGAGGCGGCTCTTGTTCGGCGTGCCGTCGAGATCGATCATGATCTGGTCGATCTGGGGCTGCTGCTCGACATCGAGGCCGCTCAGGGCCTCGAAGATCTCGCCGTTGACGGCGCCGACCGCCTTGGTGACGCCCTTGCCGAGATAGCGGGCCTTGTCGCCGTCGCGCAGTTCCACGGCCTCATGGGCACCCGTCGAGGCGCCCGACGGCACGGCGGCGCGGCCGAGTGCGCCATCTTCCAGCACGACGTCGACCTCGACGGTGGGATTGCCCCGGCTATCGAGGATTTCGCGGCCGATGATGTCGATGATGGCGGTCATGATGTGCACTTCCGTTCGTTAGGGCTGATCGGTGCGCGGGTCTTACACGGGCCGCAAGCAAATGTGAACGCTTGGGCGACCGGCTTCGGCTGACGCATGAGGCACCCGGGACTAAGCTTGAGAACGCTTGCGTCTGCGCGTCCATCCTCAATCCCAAGGAGTCGAGGTAACGCCATGAATCGCCGCCAGTTTCTTGCTTCGAGCGCCGCCGTCCTTGCTGCCCGCCCAAGTCTTGCGCAGGAGGCCCCATTCCGGACGAAATATTTCCCTGTCAGCGCCGGCATTGGCTTGCACGATCTCACGCCCGCCCCAGACGGCACAGTCTGGTTCACCGCCCAGGGCAAGGGCCTGCTCGGCAGGCTCGATCCCCGGGATGGCAGTTTCAAGACGGTCAGCCTTGGCCAGGGCGCCGCTCCGCACGGCGTGACGATCGGGCCCGACGGCGCCCCCTGGATCACCGAAGGCGGCCAGAACGCGATTGCGCGGGTCGATCCCGGCGATCTCAAGGTCACGCTGTTCCGCCTGCCGGAAAAGTTCGCTTCCGCCAATCTCAACACCGGCGTGTTCGACAAGACGGGTACCTACTGGTTCACCGGTCAGTCCGGTTTCTACGGTCAGTTGGAGCCGAAGACCGGCAACATGGCGGTCTTCAAGGCGCCCAAGGGGGTCGGCCCCTACGGCATCACCGTGACGCCCAAAGGGGACGTTTGGTACGCCTCGCTCGCCGGCAGCTATATCGCGAAGATCGATCTCGCGACCGGCAATGCCAGCGTGGTCGAGCCGCCAACTTCGGGTGCGGGCGCGCGGCGGGTCTGGTCGGATTCGAAGAGCCGGATCTGGGTCAGCGAGTGGAACAGCGGCCACGTCTCGGTGCACGATCCCGCCGACGGATCCTGGAACACATGGAAGCTGCCGGGCGAGCGTCCCCGCGCCTACGCGGTCTATGTCGACGACAGGGACAAGGTCTGGCTGACCGATTTCTCGGCCAATGCGATTGTCCGCTTCGATCCTGCTACAGAGAAGTTCACCGTCTTCGCCAGCGACAAGGCCAACGCCAATGTCCGCCAACTCGACGGCCGTCCTGGCGAGCTGTGGGGCTGCGAGTCCGGCAATGACCGGATCGTCATGATCCAGACGATCGCGGCCGGTTGACGAGGCGCCCGTTTGCGTCCATCCCGACATCCGTAAAAGGATGTGACGACGATGGCGAAAAAATCCCTCCAGCTCGGCCGTGCGGTCGAATGGCCGCACACGCCGGAAGAAGCCCAGCTCGACCGCGTGCCCAATCCGCAAAAGGACACGGACTATCTGGTGCGCTTCACCGCGCCGGAATTCACCTCGCTCTGCCCGGTGACGGGCCAGCCGGATTTCGCGCATCTGATGATCGACTACGCGCCCGGCCAGTGGCTGCTGGAGTCGAAGTCGCTGAAACTCTACATCGCGAGCTTCCGCAATCACGGCGCCTTCCACGAGGACTGCACCGTCATGATCGGCAAGCGCATCGCCTCCGAGATCAAGCCGAAATGGCTGCGCATCGGCGGCTACTGGTATCCGCGCGGCGGCATCCCGATCGACGTATTCTGGCAGACCGGCCGCGTGCCGAAGGGACTCTGGGTGCCGGAGCAAGGCGTCGCGCCCTATCGCGGGCGCGGCTAGCAGGAGAAGCACAACAATGAAGTCGACGTCAGCAACAGTCCGTAACCTTGCCCTCGGTCTTCTGGGCGCCCTCTGGCTCACCGGCGCGGCCGACGCTGCCGAGGTCCGGGTCATGATCTCTGGCGGCCTGACGGCGGCCTACAAGGCGCTCGTGCCGGAATTCGAGAAGGCCACCGGCAACAAGGTGCTGACGGAATACGGGCCCTCGATGGGCACGACCGCCAATGCGATCCCGGTGCGGCTCGAGCGCGGCGAGCCCGCCGACGTCCTGATCATGGTGGGCTATGCCCTCAACGACCTCGCAAGCAAGGGCAAGGTCGTAGCCGGCAGCCAGGTCGAGCTGACAAAGTCGCCGATCGGCGTCGCCGTGAAATCGGGCGCGCCGAAGCCGGACATCAGCTCCGTGGACGCGGTGAAGCGTGCGCTGCTGGCCGCGAAGACGATCGCCTATTCCGACAGCGCCAGCGGCGTCTACGTCTCGACCGAGATGTTCGACAAGCTCGGCATCGCGGACGTCATGAAGGACAAGGCACGCAAGATTCCGGCAACGCCGGTCGGCGAGATCGTCGCGCATGGCGAGGCCGAACTCGGCTTTCAGCAGATCAGCGAATTGAAGCCCGTGAAGGGCATCGATATCGTCGGTCCCCTGCCGAACGAATTGCAGAAGATCACGATCTTCTCGGCCGGGATTGCGACCGGTTCGAAGGAGTCCGAGGCTGGCCGCGCCTTGATCAAATTCCTGGCGTCGCCTGCCGCGCGCGAAGCGATCGTCGCGAGCGGCATGGAGCCGATCCCGGCCGCCGGCGCGAATTGACTCCTCGTGTCCCGGACGCGGTGCAGCGTGAAACGCCGCGCCGCAGAGCCGGGACCCAGCACTACGAATTCGCGACCCCGGATCAGCAACACACACGCCGCATCCGGGGAACGAGCAATAATGTCTCGGAATCGTCAGTACGCGCTGAGCAGATCGACCTTCGCATTCGCCGCGACCAGCCGCCGCGCCAGGATCGCGGCGAGGTTGCGCATGATCTTGAGCGACGTCTCGGGGTGCAGGCGGCGGTAGTCGGCAAAGCTGTCGAGCGGCAGCTCGAGGCAGGTGACGGGCGTATCGGCGAGAACGTCGGCGCTACGGCTCCGCTCCAGGATCGCCATCTCGCCGAATTCCATGCCGGGGCCGAGGGAAGCGAGGCGCACGCCGCTGCGCAGCTTCACGCTGACCATCCCGCTCTGGAGAAAGAACAGCGAATTGGCGGGCTCGCCGGCGGCGATGATGCGCTGGCCGGCAGCGTAGTGCCGCGTGGTCGAGAGCTCGACGATGGCGGCGATCTCCTCCGCGTCGAGCTCGGCAAGCAGTGCCTGCTCGCCGAGATGCGCGTTCTCCTTGACGTCGGTGAAGCCGCCGAAGCGGTAGATCACCTGATCCTCCGCCCATTCAATGGCATCGTCGAGCAGCGCGAAGCGGCGCAGCCGGCGCGGCGCGGCCGTACGTGCGGCGATCGCGCTCCACACCGCGGAGGCCTCCTCGAAGCCGGACAGAATGGCGGTGACACCGGCATTGCCGAGCGCGGCCAGCGTCTCGCCGAGCAGTTCCGCGCCGGCCGCGGTGATGTCGGGGACACGGCGGAAATCGATGATCAGGAGCGGTGCGTTCGGCGGCTCGGTGGTGAGCCGTCGCGTGACGTAGTCGATGGTGCCGAAATTCATCGCACCGACCAGTTCGAGCACGCGGATGTCGCTGTGGCGATCGTCGAGGATCTGCTGTTCGTGCGGCTGGCGGCTGCGGCGCGAGGAGATGCCGTAGACGTCGTAATCCGCCATGATGCTGGTGCGCACGTCCGCGTTGCGGTTGAGCATATGCAGGTCGAACCGCGCCGACAGCGCCTCGCAGACCTTGAGGCCGCGCACGCTGTTGAAGTGATCGTCGAGCAGCGGCGAGAAGGTGCCGAGCCCGAGCTGCGAGGGCAGCGCCGCGACGATGCCGCCGCCGACGCCGCTCTTGGCGGGGATGCCGACGCGATAGGTCCACTCGCCGGCATAATCGTACATGCCCGAGCTCGTCATCACCGACAGCGTGCGCGCGACGATGTTCGGCGTGATCACCTGAACGCCCGTGACCGGATTGATGCCGCGATTGGCGAGCGTCGCCGCCATCACGGCGAGGTCGCGGGCGGTGACCAGGATCGCGCATTGGCGGAAATAGACGTCGAGCACCGCGTCGACGTCGTCGGGCAGCACCGCGTAATTCCGCAGCAGCCAGGCAATCGCGCGGTTGCGGTTGCCCGTCGCGGTTTCCGAGGCGTGCACGGCCTCGTCCACGCCGAGCTCGCGGCCGGCGAACTGGCTGAGCTTGGCGCGGACACGCTCGAAGGCGCCCTTCCCCTCCACCTCGTAGATCAGGCCCGAGCACGCGATCGCGCCGGCATTGACCATGGGATTGAAGGGCCGGTTGTCGTTGGTGAGCCGGATCGAATTGAACGCCTCGCCGCTCGGCTCGACGCCGATGGTGGCCGCGACGCGCGCCTCGCCGACCATCTCCAGCGCCAGCGCGAAGACGAACGCCTTCGACACCGACTGGATCGTGAAGGGTACGTCGCTATCGCCAACCTCGTAGACGTGACCGTCGATGGTGACGAGCGCGATACCGAAATGATCGGGATTGGCGCGCTTCAGTTCGGGGATGTAGTCGGCGAGCTCGCCGGACTGGTCGGTCCGGAATTCCTGGTGGCAATCCGCCAGGAAACGCCGCAGCGGTGGCCTGGTAGGATAACCCGTCGGGCGGGACGTGCTGGCTGCGCTGGCGGAACGGCTGGTTTGGGCGTCCACGATCTCACACCTCGATTTGCCTAAAATCGAAGCAATTCGCGTGCCATGCATGCCGAAGCGCGCGTGACACGGTGGCGCGAAACGACGAAGGCCGCCGCAGCCTGACGCCGCGACGGCCTTCCGACCCGGCCGGTTTGTGCTGCAGAGCTACGCCACCGCCCTCACCTGGCTGATGAATCCGTCGACCTCCGAGGTCAGCGAAGTCGACTGGCTCGACAGATTACCGGCCGCCTTCAGCACGCCGGAGGCCGCACGCCCGGTCTCGCTTGCCGCCGACGAGACGCTGGCGATGTTGCGCGTCACGGTCGAGGTTGCCTCCGCCGTGTGCTGCACGGTGTTGGCGATCTCGGCGGTGGCCTTGTTCTGCTCCTCGATGGCGGCCGCGATGACGCGGTTGATGCTCGAGACTTCCTCGATGGTCTTGACGATGCCGTCGATCGCCGCGACCGCCTTCTGCGTCGCGCCCTGGATCTCGGTGATCTGGCTGCTGATCTCCTCGGTCGCCTTCGCGGTCTGCGAGGCCAGGTTCTTCACCTCGCTCGCCACCACCGCAAATCCCCGGCCGGACTCGCCGGCACGGGCAGCCTCGATGGTCGCGTTCAATGCCAGGAGGTTGGTCTGACCGGCAATCGAGGTGATCAGGCCGATCACCTCGCCGATGCGGTCGGCGCCCTCGGCAAGCGCGCGCATGGTGGTGTCGGTCTCCTTCACCGTGGCGACCGCCTGCTCGGTGGCGCGCGTCGCCTGGTCGACCTGGCGGTTGATCTCGCGAATGGAGGCGTTGAGCTCCTCGGCCGCGGCTGCGACCGTCTGCACGCCGCTGCCGACCTGGTCGGCAAGGGTCGAGGCCGAGCCGGCCTGGGTCTGGGCTTCGCTCGCCGTACCCGACATCGAGCGGGCCGTCGTCTCCAGCTCGCCCGAAGCGCTCGACAGCGCCTGCACCATCTGCCCGACGCGGCTTTCGAACTGCCGCACGAGACCGGACAGCTCGGAGGCGCGCTTCTCCTTCTCGGCGCGCTCGGCGGCCTGATCGCCCGACAGGCGCTCGGCGTTGATCATCGCATCCTTGAACACCTGCAAGGCGGCGGCCATGCGGCCGATCTCGTCGTTGCGACCGAGGCCGGGCACTTCGCCGGCGAAATCATGCGCGGCAAAACGGGTCATGACACCTGTGATCGCGGTCAGCGGCCGGGTGACGCGGTTGCGCATCAGCATCAGCCCGCCGATCGTCAGCGCCAGCGAAGCCGGCACCAGGAGGCCGAACAGGATCAGGCTGAAGCGGGCGCGCGAGGCGCCCTCCTCGGCCCGCGAGATCATGTCGGCGAGCGCGGTCTGCGTGACGATGACGACATTGTTGGCGCCGACGAGCTGGCGATCGCGATACTCGATGCCGACAACGCCGGCGGGCTCGCCAGCCAGCAGCTTGGTGGCGATCGCGTTGCGCTCGTCGCTGAGCGCGCCGGAGATTTCCGGCTCGGCGTTGCGGATCGCCTGCAGCAGCCCGGGCGAAGCCACGTTCGGGCCGAGGTCGCGCACCACGACCCAGGACTGCTGGATGCGGCCGCGGAGGTCGGCGAAGGTGACGCCGTCCGCAGCGGTCCAGGTCTTGTTGGCGAGGATCGAGGAGAACTGGATCAGGATGGTCTGGCCGGCATTGGCGCGGGCCTGCCAGGAGGCCTGCTTGGCAATCAGCAGACGATCGACCACGGGGTCGATCAGCGCCATCGCGCCGTCGACATGGGCGGTGACCTCGCCGATCGCGTCCATATAGGCGTCGCTGACCTTGGCCCAGCTCGGCGTCAGGCTGGCTTCGCGCGCGCCCTTCTCCTGCTTCAGAGCCGTGACCGAACGCGGACGCAGCTCTTCGAGCTGGGCCCAGATGCCGCGGAGCTTGTCGAGCTTTTCGGCAAGACCGGGGGATTCGACAGCGGCAAGACTCTGCAAGGCCTGCGCGTAATTCTTCTGCACGGTGGCGCGCTGTCCGGCGAGGCTGTTCATGACGCTCTCGGGCGCGGGCGCGCCCGATGCCAGATAGCTGAGCGTGTCACCGCGCTCCAGGCGGAAGATCACCAGCGTGTTGGTGAGGTCGCGGCTCGCGATCGTGAGCGCGACGATGCGGTTGCTGTCCGCGTAGCGCGTGACCGCGAGCTTCAGCGCATAGGCCGAGATGACGACGAGGACGAGACCGAGAGACCCAACCACCGCCCCGAGGATACGGGCGACCGAACGCTGCTTTTGCATCGACTGTTCCACAGATGTTGCCGCCAGACGCGGTTTGCGCGGCAATCTACGGAGCGAACGGTGAGATTTGATTTAAGATCGAAGGGATTTGGCTACCGTTTTCTCCCGGACAATTACGGATGCCCGGTAATTCGGTACTTCCGTCAGGCGCGCGCGTCCGCCGGTGCCCGCGACTTGAGCCAGCGGGCGCAGACGAGGCCCAGCGTGACCATGATCGCCGCGCTTACGAGCAGCGTCGGCACCTTGCCGCCGTGCTGGAGGCCGAGACCATAGGCGATCGGACCGACCGTCTGCCCCATGAAGAAGAAGAACGAGTGCAGCGACATCGCGGTGGCCCGCGCCCGGACCGAGAGCTCGCTGGCGAACACCTGGAGGCAGCCATGGATCATGTAGAAGCCCCACCCCATCGCCAGCATGCTGACGAATTGCAGCTTCCATTGCGGACCGAAGGCGAGCAGGCCGAGCTGCAGCCCGACCAGGCCCGCGCCCGCGATCATCATGCCCTTGACGCCCAGCCATGGCAGGAAGCGCGAGACCGTGAAGGTGTAGAACAGCCCGCCGACCGCAAAGCCGGCGATGACGATGCCCGCGATCGACGGCGACTTCTCGCCGAGATCGAACAGCAGCGCGGCGATGAAGGGAAACAGGCCGAACACGCAGCAGCCCTCGACGAACACCGCCGAGTAGCAGAAGCGCGTGTTGGGGTTGGCGAAGATGGTGCGATAGCCCTGCCGCAAGGCCTTCAGGTCTGTCTTCGGAGGCGCCGTCAACGCGGCACCGCGAAAGCCGGCCGCCACCGCCACCGCCGCGATCAGACCGAGCGCGCCGAGGATCATCAGCACGCCGCGCCAGCCGATGAACTCGCCGATGATGCCGGAAGCGGTCGCCCCTAACAGATTGCCGGTCATCGAGCCCGCGAGCGTACGGCCGATCGCGACCTGCCGCTTGCCGGGTACGACGAGGTCGGCGGTCAGGCCGAGAGCGACCGGAAACACGCCGCCGGCGGCGATGCCTGCCAGGATGCGGCTCGCGAACAGGCCCGAGAAGGTGGTCGCGACCGCGCCCAGAATGGAGGCGACACCGAGCAGCGCCAGACACAGGGTCATGAGCCGCGCCTTGCCGAACATGTCGGCGGCCGCTCCGATCACGGGCTGGACCAGCGCGTAGATCAGGGCATAGCCGGCCGCGATGCTGGCGGCGGTCGTGACGCTGATCGAAAAGTCCTCGGCGACATGCGGCAGGACGGGATCGAGTGCGCGCGTCGACAGCGCCGCCGAGAAGCTGGCCAGAGCGATGATGTTGATCGCGGGCGGAAACTTCTGGTCGGCGGGCGCCCCGGTCGCAGGCTGGTGCATCAGCGCGTTGTGCTTTTCGTCACCGCGTCGAACGCCATCAGCGTACGGATCAGCCCCTCGAACTCCCGCAGCGGCACCATGTTCGGGCCGTCGGACGGGGCGCGATCGGGATCGGGATGGGTCTCGATGAAGACGCCGGCAACGCCGACCGCGACGGCGGCACGCGCCAGCACCGGCACGAATTCGCGCTCGCCGCCCGACGACGTCCCCTTCCCGCCCGGCTGCTGCACCGAATGGGTGGCGTCGAAGATCACGGGCGCACCGGTGGTGCGCGCCATGATCGGCAGCGCGCGCATGTCGGAGACCAGCGTGTTGTAGCCGAAGGAGGCGCCGCGCTCGGTGACGAGCACGTTCGGATTGTCGGCGCTGGTGATCTTGGTCACCACATTGGCCATGTCCCAGGGCGCCAGGAACTGGCCCTTCTTGACGTTGACGACCTTGCCGGTGGCGGCCGCGGCCAGCAGCAGATCGGTCTGGCGGCACAGGAAGGCCGGGATCTGCAGGATGTCCACCGCCTGCGCCACCTCGGCGCATTGCGCTGCATCGTGCACGTCGGTGAGCACGGGTAGCCCAAGAGCGGACCGGATCTCGGCGAAGATCGGCAGTGACTGCGCAAGGCCCAACCCGCGCGCCGCCGACGCGCTGGTGCGGTTCGCCTTGTCGAAGGAGGTCTTGTAGACGAGGCCGATGTTCAGGCGCGCTGCGATCTCCTTCAGCGCGGAGGCCACCTCCAGCGCGTGCTGGCGGCTCTCGAGCTGGCAGGGCCCGGCAATGATCGAGATCGGCAGGTCATTGCCGAATTTGACGCTGCCGATGGTGACGACCGGCGCCGCTGACGTCGAAGAGCTCAAGGCAAATCCCTCGTTTCGGCGCGACCATAGCCGCCGCGAGGGTCGGATCAACCCCATTCGGGCCGGGTCATCCGAATATCAGGGTTGCGCCGGGGCTCCCGGCGCCGCCCGTGCGTCGGCAGGCCCTACTTCACCGCCGAGAAGGCCGTCGGCGTCAGGAACTGGCTAACGATGTTGCCGACGATCTGACCGTCCGCTTCGCTTTCAGCGCGCGCCTTCATCCAGTCCGGATCGGTCATGAACTTGCCCCACTTCGTCTCGCGCTCGGCAAGCGACTCCCAGGCCAGGAAATAGGTCAGCTCCTGGTTGGATTCACCGATCAGCGTCGTGAAGAATCCGGCCTGGCGGATGCCGTGCTTCTCCCACAGCTTCAGCGTCACCGTCTCGAACCGCTTCAAGAGCGCCGGCAGGCGGCCGGGGACGCAGCGATAGACGCGCATTTCGTAGATCATTCATGTTTCTCCCTAAACAGTCCGCCGGTTATAGCCGCTGGTCCCGACGGTGTCTTGAGCGCCGCCCGGCCGCCCCTGCGGCGCTCCGCGCATGGCTTGCGCGTCGGGCGCAGCGCCGGACTCCCGCAATGCTGCCGCAATGATCGGGCCGCTACAAAGGCTCAGTCGCAGCCTGGGTGCCCATCACATGCGGATTTTACTCGTCGAGGATGAAGCGGAAATGGCCGGCGCGCTGGCCTCGGCGCTGAAGCGCTATGACATGGTGGTTGACCATGCCCCCACGCTCGCCGAGGCGGAGGAGGCCATCTCCGCCGACGTCCACGCCGCCGTCCTGCTCGACCGCCAGCTTCCCGACGGCGATGGCCTTGCCCTGATCCCGAAGCTCCGGGCGCGCGCCGACGGCGTGCCGATCATCGTCCTGACCGCGCGGGGCGAACTCGCCGACCGTATCGCCGGGCTCGACGGCGGCGCCGACGACTATCTGGCAAAACCGTTCGCGGTCGAGGAATTGCTGGCGCGGCTGCGCGCCGTGCTGCGGCGGCCCGCGGGCCTGTCCCCCGATGTCATCCGCGCCGGCCGCCTCGCCTTCGATCTCGGTCATCGCGAAGCCAGCATCGACGGCACGCCGTTCGAGCTGCCGCGCCGCGAGCTCCTGGTGCTCGAAGCCCTGGTCCGCCGCATGGGCCGGACCGTGCTGCGCTCGGCGCTTGAAGAGGCGGTCTACAATTTCGACGACGAGATCCAGTCGAACGCGCTCGACACGCATGTCTCGCGGCTGCGGCGAAAGCTCGCGGACGCCGACGCGGGCATCGAGATCCATGGCATTCGCGGCGTCGGCTATCTCCTCAAGAAGCTGCCATGAGTACGATCAGCACACACGACGATCCCTATTGCCTGCGCTCGCGGCTGAGCTGGCGCCTGCTCTCGCTCCAGGCCGCGATCCTGGTCGCGCTGCTCGCTGTCGTCCTCGCCGGGCTTTGCGCCTCCGGCTTCGTGCTCGCCGAGCGCGACGAGGATCGCGTGATCGATGTCGTCCAGCGCGCGCTCACACGCGATGCACAGGGCGGACTGGCCTTGCGGCCGACGACCGAGCTGCAGCAGTTGCGCAACGAGACGCCCGACCTCTGGTTCCTGGTGCGCGACCGGCAAGGGCGCTCGCTCAGCGAAGGCACCGTGCCGGCCGAATTTGCCGCGATCGGCAACGGCCTCGACCAGATCAGCCAGGCGCGGCTCGGCTGGCAGATGTTCGAGGACGATCCGCGCAAGCCGGCGGCGCGGCTGAAGCGGGTCGACACATCCGCAGGTAACGTGCAGGTCATCACGGCGACGCAAGGACGGCTGACCGGCGCCAAGGCGCTGTTCATGACTTCCCTTGCGTTCCTCGGCATCGCCCTGCCCGGCCTCTTGCTGATGGGAACGGCGACCTTCATCGCGACGCCGATGATCGTGCGGCGCGCGTTCAGGGGGCTCGATACCGCGGCGGACGAGGCCCGGCGCATCGATATCCACCAGCGCGGCGCGCGGCTTCCGGTGGAGCGCATTCCGCTGGAGGTCGTACCGCTGGTAACCGCGATCAACGATGCGCTGGCACGGCTCGACCAGGGCTATGCCCGTCACAAGCGCTTCGTTGCGGACGCCGCGCACGAGCTGCGCACACCGATCGCGATCCTGAACACGCGGCTGGAGTCGCTCAGCCCCGGCCCGGACAAGACCCGCCTGCTCGAGGATGCCGCACGGCTTGCGACGCTGGCCGAGCAATTGCTCGACATCCAGCGGCTCGACCGTTGCGGTCATCCCTTCACGCGCCTCAATCTCGTCGCGGTTGCGCAAAGCGTCGCCGCCGACCTCGCACCGCTGGCGATCGCGGCCGGCTACGAGCTGGCCCTCGATGCGCCGGCGACACCGATCGAGACGATCGGCGATGCGGCGGCGCTGGAGCGCGCGCTGACCAATCTCGTGCAGAATGCGATCCAGCACGGCCCGCGCCGCGGCACGATCGGGATTCGCGTCTGTGGTCCTGCGAGCATCGAGGTCACGGACGAAGGCGCCGGCATTCCCGCCGATCAGCGCGAGCAGGTGTTCGAGCCGTTCTACCGGCTGACGCCGCTCGACCGCGGGGCCGGCCTCGGCCTCAACATGGTGCGCGAGATCGTGCAACTGCATGGCGGCCACGTCTCGGTGGCGGATGGACCGGAGGGCGGCGCCTGTTTCCGGATCACGCTTCCGCCGGTCCGAAAGAGTTGATTCAATCCGCATCCACGTCCGACAGCGCAATGCTGTCGCAATGCGCCGCCGCAACACTGCATCCGTCCCACCTCCGATCTCGGGAGGTGCAAACCAAGATGCCGGAGTGCGCATGCCCAACGATTTTCTTTCGTTCTTCCTGTCCTGGATGTCGTCACCGCGCCAGGTCGGCGCCGTCGCACCATCGGGTGCGGCGCTGGCCGACCTCATCACGCGCGAGATCAGCGCATCGACGGGTCCGATCCTCGAGCTCGGTCCCGGCACCGGCGCGTTCACCTACAAGCTGCTCAAGCGGGGCGTCCGGCCGCAGGATCTCACGCTGATCGAATACGGCTCCGACTTCATGAAGCTGCTGCAAATGCGCTTTCCCGGCGCGCGCGTGCTGTGGATGGACGCAGGGCGGCTCACGACCGAGCGCCTCTATGACGGCGCGCCGGTCGGCGCGGTGGTGAGCGGCCTGCCGCTGCTCAACATGAGCAGGCGCAAGGTCATCTCGATCCTCAGCGGCGCGTTCAGCTATGTCCGTCCCGGCGGCGCCTTCTACCAGTTCACCTATGGCATGAGCTGCCCGGTGCCGCGGCCCGTGCTCGACCGGCTCGGCCTGCGCGCAAAGCTCGTGGATCGCGCCTTGCTCAACGTGCCGCCCGCCGCCGTCTACAGGCTGACGCGGCGGCCGCAGATGAAGCTGATCACGGGATCGCTTGCGCCTGAACCATCAGCGCGGGTGGCGCTGGCGCCGGCGCATCATGCGCGCGACTACTCCGCCGCGCGCTGAACCATCACACCAGCCGGCTCTGCACCATCGCCGCCTGGATGAACGAGGCGAACAGCGGATGCGGCTCGAAGGGCCGCGACTTCAGCTCGGGGTGGAACTGGACGCCGATGAACCAGGGATGATCCTCGTACTCGACGATCTCAGGCAGCACGCCGTCGGGCGACAGGCCGGAGAATTTCAGGCCGTGCTGCTCGAGGCGGTCCTTGTAGGCGGTATTGACCTCGTAGCGATGGCGGTGGCGCTCGGAAATCTCGGTCGCGCCGCCATAGACTTGCGAGACGCGGCTGCCGCGATTGAGCGCGGCCGGATAGGCGCCAAGCCGCATCGTGCCGCCGAGGTCGCCGGCCTGCGAGCGCTTCTCGAGCTCGTTGCCGCGCAGCCATTCCGTCATCAGGCCGACCAGAGGCTCCTTGGTCGGGCCGAACTCGGTGGAGTTGGCGTCCTCGATGCCGACGAGGTTTCGCGCCGCCTCGATCACCGCCATCTGCATGCCGAAGCAGATGCCGAAATACGGCACGTCGCGCTCGCGCGCGAACTGCGCCGCCCTGATCTTGCCCTCCGCACCGCGCTGGCCGAATCCGCCGGGCACCAGGATGCCGTTGACGTGCTCGAGGAACGGCGCGGGGTCTTCCTTCTCGAAGATCTCGCTCTCGATCCAGTCGAGATTGACCTTCACCTTGTTGGCGATGCCGCCATGCGAGAGCGCCTCGATCAGCGACTTGTACGCATCCTTCATGCCGGTGTACTTGCCGACGATGGCGATGGTGACGTTGCCTTCGGGGTTGCGCACGCGCTCGTTGATCTGCTGCCAGCTGCGCAGCTCCGGCGGAATCCGCGAGCCGATACCGAAGGCCGCGAGCACTTCGTCGTCGAGGCCCGCATTGTGATAGGCCTCGGGGACGGCATAGATGTTGTCGACGTCGCGCGCCTCGATCACGGCGCTTTCGCGCACGTTGCAGAACAGGCCGAGCTTGCGGCGCTCTTCCTTCGGGATCTCGCGATCGGTGCGGCAGAGCAGGATGTCCGGCTGGATGCCGATCGAGCGCAGCTCCTTCACCGAATGCTGCGTCGGCTTGGTCTTCAGCTCGCCCGCGCTCGGGATGAAGGGCAGCAGCGTGAGGTGGATGTAGACGGCGTGATCGCGCGGCAACTCGTTCTTGAGCTGGCGGATCGCCTCGAAGAACGGCAGGCCCTCGATGTCGCCGACGGTGCCGCCGATCTCGACCAGCACGAAGTCGTAGTCGTCATTGCCGGAGAGGACGAATTCCTTGATCGCGTTGGTGACGTGCGGAACCACCTGGATGGTCGCGCCGAGATAATCGCCACGGCGCTCCTTGGAGATGATGTCCTGGTAGATGCGCCCCGTCGTGATGTTGTCGGCCTTGGTCGCCGGCCGGCCGGTGAAACGCTCGTAGTGACCGAGATCGAGATCGGTCTCCGCGCCGTCATCGGTCACGAACACTTCGCCGTGCTGATACGGC